>VFQN01000826.1_pt1 | contig 55600 bp, 63 predicted proteins | sample 3512371 | NCBI WGS metagenome assembly VFQN01 (sample SAMN10412370, study PRJNA504923) | tailings metagenome | isolation source: Replicate 2 from Balatoc abandoned mine | place: Philippines: Itogon, Benguet | collected 2017-08-28
CCTCCTGCGTCGTCAGCTTCAAGCCAAGTGAAGAGACGACCTTGAGGACCTACCCGCAGAAAATAGGTCTCCGATACCCCCATAACCCTTCTCCTGAAAAAAAAGCCTCTGCAGCGGTGATACGGAGTGCTTGTGTTGGGGAGCCTCCGCTGCGGTGCGCCCGCCACGGAGGTGCATTGGCTGGGCCTGTTATCGAATTTGCATGAGCTCCGTCGGTCCGGATCGGCAGTTAGGCACACGGGACCGCAACGCCATGTGAAGGGAAAGGACTACGCCCACCTGTTACGGCGAACGAGACCTGTGGACAAGGTGACACCGCCACGGGTTGCATGGGGACCGTGGAGGAACGTTGTGCAGCAGCAATCCTGTGCTGCGTGTGCATGGACGCAGGCCGGGGTGCATTTGGTGGTCCTTGCAGCTGCATGTTGCGACGTCAGAGTCATCACCTGGAAGCACGTACACCACAGCAGTCATCGCACTTGCATGCATTGTACGGCCAGACAGTCTGGGTCCACGCGTGTGTCGTTGATGCACCTACCGCTTTGCTGTCTCTGCATCACGCGTCCAGCTGCGCCGACTGTGTATTGCGGTGCAGCACTGAGGGCTAGCGCTGCGGGTCCTTGCCTGGTGCGAGGTACAGCGGGTCAGTGTAACACATGCCTAACGAGCTAATATCCAAATGCCAATTGATGACACTGGCAACGCCTCATGTGTACATGCCGCTTCCCATGCGGGTGCGCCATGGGTAACCAGTACGGCATATCTATCGGCTATAAGGCAGCATTACGCCTGTGGTCAGGCCACTTCCGGGGTCGGTGGCCCGGACAGGCTAGTGCTTTATGCTTTCTCGCTGCCTTCTGTTGAGTGATCGCTGTATTGGAGCGCGGCCAGTGCGCTCATCGCTAACGGCCTGTTAAAGTCAGTGACTGACAGGCACCATGCCTGCGTCGCTGCGTGTGCGCAAAGCACATGCATGCCCAGACGATTTGATGGATTGCACGCAGTTGCTAATACGGTAGCCATATGGGGCTGGCCTACAGGAGCCCCCATGAGTGCAAAGGTGGATTCATACTGCGGTAGTGCTGCTGCGTGACTCTGTGTGGAGGCGGCCGTTCTGGACATCAGCCAGCAGCCAGGTTCCGTAGGAACGCCGAGAGACATTGGAACCTGTGGGCGTTGGCCAACGCAACCAGTGTGAATGTGTGATAGGCGCTCATGCGGTTTCGCGCTTTGTCTTACATGCCAGGCTCCCAGCTGGTGCGTGCACACGATATCATTGTGGTCCACGCAGTGCCAAAGCAGATTCTTGCAATCCAGTATGCACCATCGAATGCTTTCCGCTGCCCTTATTCGTGCACTGCTGTAACACGCGTCAGGGAAGGCCGGCGACACTGTGCGGGGCGCTGCGGGGTTTAGCTGGGAGCAGGGAGGGCGCCGCCGCAGCTGCCAGTGGCGGTCCTCATCGACCCGTGGGTCTGGGGCGTCTGTGGGTATTGGTACCCTGGTGCGTCGGTTCACAGAGCTTGTACGGCACTCAAGACCTGTACGGACGTGTTACGCTATGCTACATGCTGCTCATACGTGTCACAGGTTGCAGTTTCCCCAAGGCCTTGCCAACAGGACCAGGGGGCCAGGGGAGGGCTTCCTTCGCAGCAGGAAGTGTCTTGCCAGCTAGGCTGGGTAGAGCTAATGCAGGCCGAGCAGCTGAGCCAAACCCGTCAAAGGCTTTACGTGTAAGAAGTCTTCAATATGGGAAGCTGTCGCTGAGGAGCACGGTTCCAACTGGGGGCCAGTGGCGCCTCCCTCAGGGGGGGCTTCAGGCCTCCCCTTGCCCCCTCACAGGTTCGTGCTCGCATCTCTCTGAGCAAGGCCCGCCACCACCCGAACAATCAAGACAAAGTCCAGTGGCCCAATGCGCAACATGATGCAACTGCGTCCAGTTGTACTGGACACCACTGAGACAAGCATGGACACCTCGCCCTAAATCGAGGCACCTTGTCCGGCCAGGAATGCCTTGCATCACAATCATTTAGCACAACCACAACCAGCCACAACCTTGCGGCAGCGCCACAATGCTCCAAAGCGGCCACAAGCATCCTATCCCCATTGCATCTGCCTTGTGAAGGTAACCGTGTGTGGCGTTGTCCTGAAAGGAGGTCGTCGACGGCTCCGGCGGGTTCAGCAGCTTGGATTGACAAACGCAGTGTCATAATAATCGCAACGGGGGTCAACTCGCGCTGCCTACTATTGCAGTATTACCCAATGAATACGCAGTGCGCGCAGTTGGCCATGCCTCGACTGCACCAATTGCACTCGAGCTGGAAAGGAGGCTCGACGACGGCAACCCAACTGCCGTTTGCAACCTAACCGACCAAACCCTACAGAATTTACTTAGCGCTTTGATAGACTCTTAAAATATATCACATACTTAATGTCGTTATGCACCAATTCGCTGCATTCCTGATTTGCAGCGGCGGGCTGGCTGTCGTACGCTGGGCAGGGTCTGCAGAGCGACCGCACTCCTGTGCATTGGGTTGTCAGCGACAATGTGCTGCCGACTTCGCTCATTACTGTGAAGATGGTCGAAACCATGCGACGCCTGTCAACAGTGCCGTGTCTGAATTGCAGTGCAAAAAGCAGCAGCTTGCAGGGACTTTGTGTTTTAGCAGAGCTCCCAGCTGATCTCCCCGTCCCCCTCTCCCCAGACCCACGAGCCTTCGTCCAGGACGTGTTAAACCAACATGGCCCTGCAAACCCTTGCTACAAAACAGGCATCCAACGTCCTTGCTGCTCCGGAACCAGGGCCAGGGCTCCCACAGGGCGTTCCCTTGAGCACGATACTCTAGGCCCACTGCATACCGGTAGCTGTTCCGGTACCGCAGTCCAGGAGCCAGGAGCTCGGGAGCGTTGGGGGTCGAGGAGCCGTGGATGGGGGACGGGGGGCAGGTGGGGAAGGACATACCTTTGTTTTCACGGCGGCAGCAGCCTTGCACTCGCCCCTGCCGGTGCCTGCTTCATTGGCGAAGGGCCGGAGGTATCAGGGGCACTTCCATGACCGGCGTCGAGAGAGCAGCAAAACCGAGTGTCTTTGCTGTTGCTTCTGCACAGTACTCCCAGTCGATGTGCCCTTGTGCCTAGGTTACGGTATCGACGTTCCTCCGTGTCAGGGAAACCGCTCGCGCCACCGTACAACACACTGTCAACTTTTACATAACTAATATACTATAATCTGTAGCAATGCTGCAAAGGGCAACGGCCATGTCGTTGCACTTCTCGCTGCTGAACAACCGTAACAGCGGACCCAAGGGTCAAGCTGATTAGCGCTTGCGGCTATACTTTCAGAAGCAGTTTAATTGTTATTTTCATTGCTAGGCATGCATAGTACTGGTTTGGTTCCAGTGGACAGTAGAGTGTGAACTCCGCACAGACGAAACTCCCTGTGGGCTCCGAACGCGTTGTGTAACTGCAGTGATTATCATATACTATGGCACCCGCAGGACCTGGCTTGGGTCCGCGTAGACCCCGGTTGCCAATTCGTAAGACCACGTGCAGCAGGCGTCCGGCATTCCAAAGTTCACATCAGACGACCTCCAAATTGCCAGGCGAGCACTCGTAGATATCCACTTGTCGCTGTCTTTGATGTTTACATGTTGCAAATTGATATCAGGCATTTGGCTGCGCAATTCTCTTCTCTGTACTTCTGAGAGTGATAGGCTGAGCGGATGTCGACTCGATAGGAAGGGCTCATGCGCATGGACTACAATTCCAGAAAGGTTAACATCTACACATCACAAAGCTCATCGCATAGTTGACGTCTTGGCCAAGCTGCCACGAAACTAAGAGGAGAGCAACCCGTGGAAGCGCGTCGAGGCGTCAATTGCCTCCTTCCACACGGTGAGTAGGTAACTTTGGGAGCAGTAGGGACAGTGTCTTGCAGCTGAGGGCGCCTGCAGAACTACAGACAGGGTGTGTACTGCCCGCTGCGGTGACAACTCCGCGGTCAGCAGGGTGTTTGCTAGTAACTCAAGCCGCTGCAAAATGACTGATGTACATTTGCTTTTGTCTTGTGCACACAGACAGGAGTCACGGTCGTTTTGTAACTGCCGTCGTCCCCGTCAAAAGGTCTACTGGCTCCGCGACTGCCCAACATCGGCGATCCATGCTGTATAGCAACGACTAATTCAAAGTTCCGGGACAGCCGCGTCGTGCTGGAGCAGATGAAGGGCGACGGGCGACATGAGGTTGAGTCGTGGCGAAGTCTGCTGCCCCCACAGCGTTGCTGGGAAGCGCACGCCTCCTGCGACCAAGACGGCGACCTACGCCCTAAGATGCAGGAGCATGTCTCTGTGTGTCAGCCTCTCGCTGCCCTTCCCCTGCGCGCTCCGAAACGGCGACACAGCGGAGCAGAAGGCGAAGACGACGACTGCCCTTCCGCGCCCGCAGTACGTCACCAAGTGTGCAGTGGATATCTTCACTTAGTTTCGGGGGATCCGTCAACTCACGCCAGTCGGTGTCTTGCTCCGCGGCTCCAGGCATCTCAGTCACTCCATGACTACAGCAGGTCCGACGCGCTAGCCCGTCCCCATCATTCCGCCACACAACAACAACACTACTACTTCAGCACATCTGGCCTTGTGAGGAGCCTTTCCAACCTCAGCAGCTGCAACAGCTCCATCGCCGCGGCCGCGGCCCCGCCCTACCCCGCGGACCCCTGCCCGGTTTTTGCAGCGCGCTCGCTCCTGCAGCCCTGCCCCGCCCTCCTCCCTGCCGCCCGCCGCAGCAGCCCCTGCAACCTCCCAGCTTCCCACGGCTCCGCCGGCTGCTACCAGCTACAGCCCTCCTCCCCATGCAGCGTCCCGGCCTCCCCCGGCCCCAGCGCCTCCCCTCTGGGCCCCGGGGCCGAGGACTGGATCATGTCGGCCACTCGCGCCCTGCTGCTGTCCCCCGGCGCCACCGGCCGCCTGGCACTGCACCTCTGGCGCCGTACACAGGGGTACGTCCGCCTGGTGGCTTCGATACGACAGCCGTACGCCGACGTGGTGGACCCACGGGACAAGGCCCACACCGAGCGCCTGTACGCCGCGGCGTGCCTGTGGCTTGCAGGTGAGGTTACTACCAGCTTTTGCAACTGCCCACTGCTGCTTGTTGTCCAGCCTGGTGGTTCTTATCTAAGCTGCGCTTGCTGCTTGCACCGGACCGTGTTTCGGCGGGATTTAAGGACGCGTCGGACGCTATACCCGCTGCGCTCAGTACAAAATCCATGACTGCCGTGTGCCCCCCATGTGCATAACTGCTTTGCAGCCAAGCTGGAGGAGCCGCGGCACGACGTGCCCGCCGCCGGGGTGCTGTGCCACCTGGTGCGCACCCTCCCTGGCGTGCTGGCGGCAGTGGAGGTGCGCGTGCTGGGCTGGTGCGAGTGGGCGCCGTACAGAGGCTACGTGCACGCCCCCTGCGTGTGAGGCGCCTACACACACGGCCCCTGCGTGTGAGGCAGGCACCCCGCCTGCACGTGAGGCATGCTGGACTGTGCTGGTACGCGATAATGCCCGCCCGGGATGGTTTGTTGGTGGCGCATGAGGCGGTGCGAGGGGACGCCAGAGGTGCGGTCCGCGCGTGATGCGCGGACATGCTTCTTTTGTGCTGCGCTTTTTTGCCCTGCGCTGTGGGCGCCAGTCAGTGGCTACGTGCACGCCCCCTGTATGTGAGATCCTGTGTTGCTGTGTCGAGCGCTAGTGCCGGCTCGGGATGGGTTTTTGGGGTGTGTTTGCGGCGCTGAGGTGATGCGGAGGGGACGCCAGATGTACGGTTTGCTCATAATGTGCGGACATGCTTCTTGGGTGCCCTGCGCTGTGCGCCTGACGCGACATGGTGTAGCGAGCAGACGCCTGTGTGGGGGGAGGCTGCCGATTCTCAGGTAGCGCGTTGCGGTATGGCGGCCTTGGGGAAGGCACCGGGTGCACAGGGCTTCCTGACAGGCCTGTTAACAGGTGAGGTGGAAGGGGCGTCGACTCACAAACTCAACCTTTTGAAACCAGATCATGTGCGCGCGGAGTGTGGTGAAGCATGGAAGACGACGCATTGGAGGAGACACTGCGTGGGTGAGGATGCATGATCATTGGTGGGGGCTACGCGACTACAATGCAGTGCATTTGCGCTGGTGCGTTCAGGGCTCTTGGGGTGTCATGCGGCGTAGCGCGAGCGGCAGAAATGACGTGTCGCATCGTGTTGGGAGCATTACATCCCAGGTATGCTGGCCGCAAGTGTTACGGGGCGCTGAATGCATTTGGTCTGTCTGCATACCGGTATTGCTTCTTTTTGCGGGGCAGGGCAGATGGTTGTCCTGTCCCGTGGGGCGATGCAGAGCATGGCTGCACGCCCGGAAGGGTGAACACTGGCAAGGATATTGCTGGACACGTGAAGGCAGCTGAGCAGAGCTGTTGTGCACAAGTAAGTATTAGGGGTCCGCCTGGCTCGCGGACCGCCTGTGAGTGTAGGGTAGACATTTTGCTAAATTATGAAGCAAGGTATGCACGATAGGTAGGACCAAGGTAGCTGTGGCAGGGAGCTTGCACTTGGGCGTTATTTTTTAGGCCTTGTAGTACGGTACGCAGTTTTTCCCGCTTGGCTGCGTACACTCGAGGTGCTGTTATTGTGTGCTGCTGTGTACGGGCGTGGAGGGTGCCCTGAATGCTGTGGACCGCATGCTTTGAATTGGTACTCTGCAGCCCCTGGCCTTAATGGCTGGCACCGTTTGGTAGTCCGCAGTATGTCGGCGTACAATGTAGTACCGGCGGGCACAGGGCATTTGGAGCTCTTTCCAAGCGGCGTGGATGCTTGCGCGGCCTTACTGCACGCATGCTGCACGCTCTTGACTAGAAATTGTTAAATGTTGTGCACATCAGGGTCAATAGCATTTGAATTTCAGGGGCGGTGGTGCTGTGGGTCCAAGCGGTGTAACAAGACGTCGGTGGTTGCAGGGCCCAACCATATATCTGCATCTGTTGGGACAGAATGCCCGTGTCGTTGGGCGTGCTTCGGCGTACCGTAAATAGGCATAGCTGGTGAGGTTTTCGTAAGGTCGTTCGGGTGGCATAAACCGGTGTAGCTATGTGAGGCATGGCGGTACTGCGGCTCGCCATGTGGAGGACAAGTTGGGCATCCTCGATAGTGGTGCAGGGCGCACCGGCGCATGGCTTCCGTACCTTGCGTGGTTGCACCCCTGGACAGACATGCGTGTTGTAACAATACGACCATGCGCTTCCTGACATGCTGGCTTGCAGGGGACGGCGGGCCGCGCAGCAGGGACCCTTGGTGCAAAAGCAGCTCAGGTGTATACCGTAAAGGCGGGTAGCGGAGAAGCGGACGGTGTGGAGAAGGAGCTGGGTTCGAAGGAGCAGCCCGCCATCTGCTACGAAGACGAAGCACTCTTGGTGACGCAGGGCGAGGTCAGTGGTGCCTGCTCCTTGCAAGCTGCCACACGCGTGTTAAGGTGCGGTGGCGGACGAAGCCGTGCCATACCTTGCAGACAGGGGCTGTTGTTGGGCGCTGAGGGAGCCCGGTCGGCAGGCCTGTTAGCGCCAGGGTTCCACCAAGTGGCCGCTGTTACTCCACTGCAGCCATGTAGACACTAGACAGGCGAATGGCGGGCAGCAGGTCTGCCGCTAAGGTGCAGCCATGCACCCGGCTGATGGGGACTGCCTTGCAGTTGCTGGAGGTGAAGCCATGGTACCTGGTCCCCACCACGTGGCTTAATGCATCACACCGGTGCCCACCGCACTGGTGGCGCTGTGACTATTCTATGCTCCGGCCCCCCCGCCCCGAACGCTAGGCCGTACACGCCACCACTGGCAGTGTGACCCTCTGCCCTCTCCTTCCGCCCGCCCCGCCCCGCCGCACCCAACCCAACCCCCTAGGCCGGATGGTGCGGAGGTGGAGGTGGGTGGAGTTCAGGTTGCACGGGGTGAAGGCATGCAGGCAGGCGTTTTGCAGTCGAGAGGAAACTGGGAGCTAAAAGGCATCAGGAGGGGTGCTGTGACTAAATAAAGTTAGCTTCGTGCTGGTCCTAGAACAAAACCGTCAGTGGCCAAACCGTCAGTGGCCAAACCGACCCGTTGGGCCGTTGCATACTAGTAACGTTCATAACATGCACAATGCGCATAGGGTGCTATAGGGAACGACCCCATGCCATAACAGGAAGAGCAGAATTTCGCAGTCAGCGCGTATGCATCCGTGACAGAGTTACGCAACCCTCAGCCTCACCGCAACCAACTGCCACTACTTGAGTACAAGCGCCCCTGCGTAACGCGTATCGAGTATTGCATGTCTCTGCGATCTCGTCCAACTCTATGCTCCAAGCTGTGGCCAGGCTCATTTTTGTGGTTTGCGCATTACCTCGTACCGTCGCTCACAACCCGTTGTACTCGCAGCCTGATGTTCGCAGCTGCCTAGAACCGCAAACATGAAGTTGGCGTACGCCCCCGTGGCAGTATTAAATATAACAAGTACATGAGAACATACTGCACAGTGGTAGCAAACTTCTTCGGTACCTCGGAGACGTCGCACGTCGGGAGGCGAGAGGGTCTCCCCTGCCCACCTGCAGTGTTAGCGCCGGTACCCTAGTTTCAGCCCGCCTAGCCCAGCGCCACGATCACACGGATGATTTAGCAAGAAGCCGACTTCGCCACCACCTGCAACATTACACAGGTGTCTGATCTCGTCCTAGCAAGCAAAAGTTAGGGGCGCAAAGTGCTGCCACTACTCGGCCATTCGTAACGACTTTGCCCCGAACTCCCTTTTCTCTCCCCCAGGCGTGGTTACCCCCCACCTGCAACCTTCGCCTCGCGGCCTCCGCCTACGACCCCAGCTAGCTGGACGTGTTTCCCAACCTCACCGACAGCTCGTTCAGCAAGTACTACGGGGCGGGGGAAACCCGTGCGGAACGGTGGGTACACTAGGCACTCGCCATCGGTGCCAGCAGCCATGTGGGGTGGTTAGACAGGTGGTTGGACAGGCGGTTAGGCACGTGGTCAGGCAGGGCCCGTGGCTGCGGTGCGGTGGAAGAGGGCACGCCAAGCCTCATGCCACTTTGCCTTTGGAGGCTGCAGTACGTGGGTCCTGTAGGGACACACCTCTTTCTCACCTGATGGACTGCATTGTGGCTCAGCGCAGGAGGACCTCTTCAAGGTGGTGGTGGACCTGCCGGCGTCTGGGGGGCAGCAGCAACGGGAGGAGCGCCGCGTTTGATGCAGCAGCTGTGGCTGCGGGTGCTACAGCGCTGGCGGTTTCGGAGCCCGCCTTCTTGGCAGCGGGCGCGGGCGGTGGCAATGCTGCTGCTGGTGGAAGCGGTGTTAGCGGCGGCGCGAAAGGGGGCTGCACGCCTGGTGCGTGGTGGCGGCGGTGGCACGACGCCCGGCGGAGCTGCGGCCACCGACCCGGGCCGATGGGGGCACTAGCGACGGGTGTGCTGCTGTTGCTCCTGGTGCTGCTGCTACCATAGCCGCCTCTCCCGCGGGTCTACTGAACCCACCAGGCGGATATCACGCGGCCCGTTCCCCGCCTCCAGGCTTAAGCCACAGCAGCCCCTTACGCGCCGCACACGCGGCGGCCATGCCGCACCTCTATCTACGCCGTGCACGTGGGGGCCGGTTCGCAGCAGCATGGGTTGCTAGCGTGCCCGTGGGGCGAGGAGGTCGCTGGAAGAAGCGGCTTCGGATGCGGTTAAGGTGGTGGTGGAGGTAGAGGAGCGTTGGTGGGGGGGTGGGTGACCACCGTGCAGTGGAAGCGCAGGCAAATGCGGTGGAGGAAGTGGTGCCGTTTCGGTGGCCGCCGAATGGTCCCCATGCCGGATTTACACGCCAAAGATTAGAGCGCAGAGCAGTGGAGCAGCGGATGGAGGGGGCGGGGGCTTTGGGGGCTTGCTGGGTTTCGGCGGGAGCGGCAAGCGGACTTGTGGTTGTCGCAAACGCCTATGCCTATGCCGATTTTGCTGTTTGGGGCACAATTGCAACTTTCTCAGGCGGGAAGAAAGCGGCAGCCTTGTTTGAGGTAAGGTGGGGGCAACCACCCAAAAAAAAAAAAAAAAAAAAAACGTGGGCAAAGCGGCAGATGGTGTTGACACGCTGTCGGATGGCGGGAGGCATCCAGTGCAGAGCCAAGCGCTCGCCGGGCAGAGTTATTGAAACGATAATCGCTATTTAATTAACATGCATGCAACACAGCCGTTAGCGTTGGAGCGGCATGCATGATACACTCAAAAGCGCTACTAACCGCGACTCGTGTCCTTTTAGCAGCTGCAGTTTGTGCACAAACAAATCAATAAGCATGAGATAGCACCATGTGCTAGTGACTCATCATCAGGCGTCCTGACGCCATCTCGGTAAGCGGGAACGGTTGCGCTCGGGTCCAGCGCTGCAGCAACTGCAAAACCATAGCACCGCATAGCGTCTCAGAGACGGCCTGTTGGTCAGCGGGCCGCAACAAGGGCATGAGACAGCGCCCAAAAAACGCTCTGGCGTGGCTTTCCTGCAGCAGCCACGGTCAAACTGCCTACCGGGAGAGACTGGGGCAAGCGGGCGTACGCTGCCGCAAACACCCATCCAGTCATCCACTCGCCAGACGGGTTCCTGCACGCGTTTATGTTTTACTACTTGTTTAGAAGTAGCCAGGAAGGAGTGCCCAGTCAACCCACACATGCCAACGACGAACACAACTCAAGCTGTTTCCCCCTCCGCGGCACCCTCTTCCCTTGCACTACGGCCCCGCAGGTCTCTCCCAACCGTCGAGCCCCATCCACTCAACTATTACGCCGGCCAGCTTCTAACCCAGGGGCCCCATGGAGATCCCACCTTCCACATTACGTGCTATGCGGCAGCACATTACAGACTGCTACGACGCCCTAGCATCAGGCCGCCGCCCCACTTTTTTCCAGCTGCAGGCGGCATGCGACTCCCTGGAAGATCACTACGGAACGCTTGATGACATCACTGAGGATGACCCCGTTGTCAAAGCCCAGTTGGTCGCGTTCCTGGCCTTGCTGCTGCGAAGCGGTCTAGGGTCCTTGCAGCAGGCCGCACCTGCAGAGGCAGGTGCAAATGCATTGGCGGAGGCAGTGGCAGAGACAGAGGTGGAGGCGGAGGCACAGTACACGGACGAGCTTCGCCGGCTGCGGCGTATGACAGCTTGGGTGTGCAGTCGATACGCGGCACAAGAGGCCAGGGAGGGTGACGTCGCGAGTCGGCGCACGGCGCTGGCGCTGCTGCGCTCGGGCACGCTGCACGTGTACGCACAGCAGCTCGCCCACGCAGCCAGGTGGCTGGAGCAGCAGCAGCGGGTGAGGCAGTGGCAGCAGCAAGCGGAGCAGCAGCAGAAGCAGACATCATTCGATTTGCTGCCGCCGGTGTGGCAGGAGGTGCAGCCGTCGGTCGCCCTGGACAAGGGCGCCGTCGATATCTTCATGCTACTGCAGGAGGTCGCGCAACTGCTTTCAGAAGTGCTGCCGGCTGCACACGCGTCGGCGGTGGCACGTGGCGTTGTGTTCCCCGTGCTACAAGAGTCGGGGATCTTGGAGCACTGCGCGCGGTGTGCGCTGCTGCGGGCGGGGGTCCTTGCACGCTCATTACCCAGCTGCACCACCGACGGGCAGGAGGCCGGCGGTGAGGTGTGCCAATACCAGCAAAGACAGGCGCCGCAGGAGCAGCAGGAGGCTGGCGGTGAGCAGTGTCAAACCCAGCAGAGACAGACGCAGCAGGGGTCTGAGCTGCGGCAGCGCGAAAACGGCGGTGTGTTGCAGCAGCAGCATGAGCAGCAGCAAGAATGCGAGCTGTCCGGCTCCGGCATCCCTCCAGCAATGCCAGGACCAACAGCTGCATTCCCTGGTGGCTCAGCTGCGTACGATATCGCGGCACGGTGCCTCGCCCCGATGGTGGACCCCATTTCCTTCGACGTGGGGTCCTTTCCTGACGAGCTGCTGCGGCTGCCCGTGTCAGTGCACGGCCCCTGCCTGCGGTACCTGCTCACGGTCTGTGCAGTGCGGATGGACAAGGACCTGACGAAGGTGGCACGTGCCAGGCGCGTACGACAGGTGGCGCGTGCGAATGGCGGCCAAGGGAGAGGCGGGAGCAGCAGCAGCAGCAGCACGGGACCAGACGCAGGGCCGTCAGGGAAGCAGGCGCAGCGGGCGGCAGCCGGGCCGGCGGGACAAGGGGAAAGCAACTCCTTGGGCCTGCCTGACTCGGATGGCGTAGGAGAGCAGGGGCAGGCGCAGGAGCAGGGGCCGGAGCAGGGGCCGGGCAGCAAGCAGGGGGGCGGAGATGACGTGGAGACGGAGGGGCACCTGCCCTGGCCTGACGAGGATGTGGTATCGCTCGCTGGCTGGGCCCTGCGCATGTGGCGGGATATGCTGCTGGAGGAAGGGTGGCAGGAGCAGTCGGCGTGGCGGATGCAGCAGGGGCAAGGGCTGGATCAGGAGGGGCAGGACGGGCGGGACCGTGAAGGGCAGGGCGTAGGGCCGTTGGAAGGGGACCGAGGGGCGGAACTGGCGACGGTAAGGGACACAGCTGCGGCTGAAGCGGCGGTGCGATTGCACTGGGTCTCGTTGCAGCCAGTGGGCCGAGTGCGGGACCCAGGGCGGCCAGCTGCTGCGCCGCCCGAGTACTGCTTGAGCCCGGGTCTGGTGTTCGGGGTGTGCATACGGACGGTGCGGGCCGCTACCGTTCTCAAGGCGTGGCGCGGGTGGCCGGAGGGGGGCTGGGAGGGGCAGGAGGCATGCGGGGCCCGGATGCTGCGGCTGGCGTTGGAGGCGGGGAGGCACGTGGCGGTGAGGGATGTGCGGAGGGCGGCGGCGGAGGGGGCAGCGGCGGCAGCAGACAGCCGCGGAGTCAGCGCGTCGGCGGGCGGTGGCGCGGAGGCTGGTGGTGCAGAGGCTGCAGCTGGGCTGGCGGGGCGGCGGCTGCGGCGGTGGTGGCGTGCCGCTGTGGGCCTGGTTGATGGGGCGGTGGCGGAGGGGCTGCATGGGGTGGTGGTGAGGGATGCGGAAGACTGGGGGCGGCTGGGCAATCTGGTCAACCCGTGGGTGTTGGAGGCGGGGCCATGCACCGGGGGCCCGTCCGGTGGCACGCCGTACGCGGATGCGGACGTGACCGCTGCGCTGGCGGCGGGGTGGCTGCCGTGCATGGAGCGGCTGGTCAGGAGGGCAGCTGCAGGGGAGCCGGCAGCGGGGTACGGCAGCAGCAGCGGCAGTGGGCGCAATGGTGCGGGTGCTGGGGGCGCAGGTGCCGAGGGGGCTTGTAGCGTTCCCTTTCCCATGTGCTACCCGTTTACCGCTCGGCACCACGGTAGGACCTTCGAAGGGCCCCTGGCAACGTGCGTTGGCGATGCGCGGGTGCTGTCGGCCCTGGCCCAGCACGGCGAGCCCCGGGGGGTGTTCTCGCCGCAGGCCACCCTGGTCAAGGTGCTGCAGAGGAGGGCGACGAGGCTTGGCGAGGCTGCTGGGCTCTTGATGGGTTATGTCGCCGGCTGCACGCCTCACGGGTTCTTTGGGGGCCCAGAGCTACGCGGGTACGTTTCAGAGGTGGTCAGTGCCGTGAGGCCGGCTGCAGACACGGTGGGCTTCCTGGGGGGCTTTCGTGCCAGGTGGCTGTTAGACGACCTGTTGGTGAGGTTCCGAGCGCCGCCTGACGGCTCTCCGCAGGCAGAGGCGCGGCCGTACGAGGAGGCGCGTGCCTGCACCGGGCAGGCTGAGGCAGCGGCGACCGGGTCGGAGGGCGGGCCTGGTTCCGGTGCCGCTGAAGTCACGTGCGGCCCTGCCGGCCCACTGCCGTCCACCGACCCGCGGGTCGTTGCGGTGCTGTGCGGGCAGCTGCTGCTGCTGCGGGAGACGTGCAGCAGCCTAGTGGGGGTGGCCGAGGACAGGGAGCACCTGTTGGCTGCGCTGCCGCATCTGCCTGACTGGTGCAGCGTGGAGGACCTCTACCCTGCCACGACCAACTGCGACATCTTGGCCACCGGATGCTCCTCCATCCTCAACCGGTGGGTTAAGGTGCTGTCGGAGGTCGCGCTGGGCTTGCCCGTCGGCGGCGGCGTTCGGGATGACCTGGATGGTCTGAGGAGACTGGTGATTGAGGAGCTGGGGGTGCTGGGCGTGCTGGACTCTGTCCTGCGAACAGCGCGTCGGGTTGCCGGGTTGAGGGCCCGTCATGGGCCGGCCGGCTTACCATACACGGATGACCTCACAGAGCCCCTGATGGACCTGGCGGCGGCCTTCCCAGACACCATGCGGCGTGCGGTCGTCTCCGGCCTACGCGAAGGGGGAGTTGACGGCGGCGGCGGCGAGGGTGCAGCAGCTGCAGCGGCGGCGGCATGCAGCGGTGACGACGGCGGCATTGGCGGTGGCTACGGCGGTCGGGCGGCGGCGGAGTTTGAGATGCTGCGGTTAGGTACGCTGTTGGGGGAGGTGCTGCCGATGCAGGGCTTGGCGCCAAACCTGACGGTGATGTGTGCAGTGGAGAAGCTGGCTTCGGCGGGTTATGTTGATGCGCAGGAGTGTGGGCTTATGCCGTGGGGCGCGGAGGAGGCGGTGTGGCTGGCACGGCACCTGCTGGCGGCCGCCGGGGCTGTGGGGATGGGGGCGGGAGGGACGGGCGGGCAGGGCGTGGGGCCCGGGCCGACGGAGTGGCTTTGCGGCCTGCCGGCGGGGTCGCTGCAGCCGTGCAGCTACCCCTCGTGTGTTAGCATGTCGTGCGACAGCGAGGTGGAGCTGCTGCGGGGGCTCAAGGCGTGTGGGAGGTGCGGGGCGGCGTGGTACTGCTGCAGGGAGTGCCAGGTGGCGCACTGGCGGGAGGGGCACAAGGCAGTGTGCGGGCGGCGGGGGTGAGCGGGGAGGAAAGTGGGTACGGACAGTACGGAAGGGTGGCCATGCATTGGCGTACAGACCGTGAAGCCGTTGCACGCTTGCGCTGCCGTAACGACTAATGGCGTCCTGTACGGTATACCGGTGGCCCCGCTTTATGCTGTGGCAGCTTGTGACGGAGCGTCATCTACCAGCAATATACGGTATATAGTCCTGCCTGCCGACGTCGACGTGTGTACGCAAGGACAGGTGCTGGCCATCATAATTGCTCCACGTTCTTACTGTTTGCACCTCCAAGTTTCTACTGTTGCGTCATTGCGCAGTGAAAAGTGGGACCAGACAGCTGAGCCACATTTTGCTCCCATAATGGTCGAGGGTGTGCTGTTGGGCAGACAGGATATTGTGTGTACGGCCATGTGCGGGGGACTCCCCCGGCCAGAGGGCAGGGAGGGCATGCGTTTTTCCTTTCAGGTGCGTGATGATGCGGTGTACGTCGTGGAGCACTCATTAGGTCTGCTCACAATTAATCCGTGAGCTTGCTGGACGGTGGCTCGGTGGTGGTGCTCAGAGCAGGCACAAAGGATTTGGCATACCTGGGCATACAATAAACAGGGTTCCATGTCCGCCTGGTGCTCTGCCTACCTTCTGACCGTCTGAAGCATCGACGACGATGCCCGCCCGCCCGCAATGCAAGTGCACGTGATGTTCGTACAACTGAATCTTGATTTGCTGCGTCCTCTATACTCCACGCCTGCACAGGCAGTCTAGCACCAGATTGACGACAGAGGTAGACACGCGGTTCGCTGACGATGCACCTGGTAACACCGAACAGCTACCTCGCACCACCGCCGGGGTGAGAGCGCGCAGGAGCGCGTAGACAATTGCACCTCCCAACAAGGCACGGTTCCTTACTGACCGTGTAGTGACGAACCGCAGCGCGGGAGGCTGTGCGCGATTAGGTAACGGCGCGTCCCGACTCTAGAAGCACATGTCGTCAGATCTTGCTTACAGCTGCCTACAGCAACATAATTGAGCCGTGGCACGGACGGCGAGCAACTTTTGGCTCTTTGGAAAACTGCCAGGCTGCTCTCCGTCGGCACAAGCAGACTCACACCCCGTCGCCACTGGCAGTTTGTGACCTCAGCAATGCACAGCACATCCCTTGCGACGCGCATCTTGACATGGTGGGGTAGATGCAACCCACTGCCACGAGACCTCGCAATACCAGTAGACTTGACGCGACATACACCACTTTCGCTGTGCGAGCAAATGACGCCAGTTGCGCAAATTCGTTCCTGTACACCGGCGTGCACCAGCTCGTAACTCTCACCCCAACCCAACCCTTGAGCATGCCTTAGAGATGTCCCTTATTTAAGCACGCCTTGCTCAGCACGAGGAGCACGCTTACGCGTCCAACTGCCCAACTCCCCTTACCCACAACAGGTCAGTAGCTTGTTCGCCGTAAACACTCGACCGCCACCCGGGGCTCATCTCACTGACCCCGCCGGCATTATCTCCCGACCCTTAGCTTTCCCTTACCCCACGCCCACACCCAGTAAAGCGTGTTGTCCCCCTCCTTCCTTCCATCCTCTGTCCCTGAAACCTGTGTCTTCCTCCTCACGCGCGCGCAAACTGCTTGGCCACAGTGGGGTCGGCGCCCACCGCTCCGTCCCGGGGCAGCAGCTCGCACTGCGCGTAGTGCTGCAGCAGCTGGTCAGCCAGCACCATCGCCACCATGCTCTCCACCATGGGCACAGCGCTGTGCGGGGGCAAGAAGGCAGGCATGGGTTAGGTGCTAATACACAGGGGCGCAGCGGCAGTCAGCACCGGGGCCACCATGCTCTCCACAATGGGCACCGCAGCGTGGGGCCAGGAGGGCAGCACACGTGTGAGGGGGAAGCAGGCGCAAAGCAGTTCTGACGCACGTTTCGGAACCTAACAGCCCGTTCCTACTCCCCTCCTTCACTAAATCGGGCCCCTACTTGCACCACGGCCCCAATCCATGCTGCCGCCCCCAAATCCATCCACTCTTACTGCAGCACCTCACACGGGCCGTGCCGCCCCGCCCTCCGATCCCTCCCTAGGCACCTCCCATAACAGTTTTAGATCAAGTGCAAAGCGGCTAACGTGTTACGGATTCCTCACCGCAGGAGGCGTGCCCCCCGCCGTGCCCTGTGGCCCATCCTTGGCACCTGCCACGCACACCCACACCCCTAAGCGCCCTGTTGGCCCTTCGCCCCTGCCTTCCCCTCCCCCACTGCCGCCCTCCCTTCCTGCGGCACCACGCACGGGTCGTGCCGCCCGCGCCCCCTAGCCCGTTCCCACGGCACCCTCCCTCATTATTTTCACATCAAGTGCAAGGGGCCCCATTGTTACGGACTTACCGCGGCACCACGCACGGGTCGTGCCGCCCGCGCGCGCGGAGCTCCGTCTCCACGCCCTCGCGCGTGACGGTCTTCTGCTTGATGCCGATGGTGGAGGTGGGTTTGAAGGCCACGCGGATCACAATGTCCTCGCCGTTGGACAGACCGCCCTGCACGCCGCCGCTGCGGTTGGTGCGCGTGCGGACCTGGGAGGCGCGGGGCGGGCCATTGCATGTAGTGTAAGCCAGGTATGGTGGCGCAGTAGCAAGAACAACTTCGCATCGCGCCCCTTCGACGACACACATTGCAGTACAGAAGAAGCGAGCCCACGCACGCTACCGCTAGCTGCTGACAGGGATAGGGAACACGCAGGTGGAACACGCCGGTCGACCACCGCGCTATTGCCCACAGGCCCCTCACCCCGCCTCGCCGTAGTGCATGGAATCCTGCGCGGACTGGCGCTCCTTGGGGTACCTGCCTTCGCCACCAGTGTCGCTGTAAAGCTTGTGTTTGGCAACCTTCGTGCTTCCTGCTGTGCATGCCACCTTGCCCGGGATGCATATGTGCCCCACTGTGGCCCGGGGTGCAAACTTGCCCCACTGTGAATCGGGCGAACCCTTCCAAGCCCCCCGTGTCGTCGGTGTCACTCTGCCACGGGCCCAATGCTGCAACCGGCCCTGACGCTTCTGCCACGACACGTGTCTCCCGATCCCGGCCCCGCTTATTTTCGTACCTGCCCTTCCACATTAAGCGTGTTACACTGGACACTGTCCATCTGGTGATCCTCCTGCCATCCGCGGCCCGTCGATATGTATAACTCTGTGATGACCTGCCCTTGCCGCTGGGGCACGTGCCACGGAATCCTGCCTACTACGCACTTGACTCCTTGACAGCTCCCCTGCCCAACCCTCTTCTCCGGGCACCCTAGCGCGCCCTGCAACTCCTGCACCGTACTTGGCCCATCCCAACCCGCTCTCGCATGACGGCTGCTCACACCAGAGGTGCCGAACAATTGACGCCACCACTCAACCACCATGCTAACCCACCTTGCCCTGCTCGTCGATGTAGAACTCGTCGTTGTGCTCCGAGCCCACCATGGCCGCCCCGCGGAAGCCGCTACCGATCTCGAAGCCCTGTGGAGCGGAGGTGAAGGAGGTCAGTGCAAGGGTAAGGGGCCAGCAGGCGTGGGTGCAGATGGAGAGTGCAATCGCTGAGTCGGAGCTGCGTCCACGCAGAGTTCATGCCTTTCTGGTGGTAACGGCACGGCCCCAGAGTAGCTGGGCGCCCAAGGTGTAGGAACACGGGGATCAGACCCCCGGGCTGACAGCCGAATGCGGCCCAGCTCAGGTCGTCAGTCTACATGGCGAGGGTGCAAGGTATATGGCGAGGGTTACCATCCCTCCGACACAGGTACGGCAGCACCATGGGCTGTGCCACGTGCCCCGTGTTGAGGATAATGAACGGGCTTTCGACCACAGCGTGCTTTTGACCGCGTCGCGCCCTGCCCCCAGAAGAATCCACGGAGGGAAAGACGGTTAAGACACAACCCTTCAGACACGTGACGCCGGCAGAGACGTGTGCATAATGCCGTCCGTGCGGGCTTCCAGCTTGCCTGTTAAGGTACAGCCCGTTAGGCACGTGGCGCCGGCAGAGACATGCGGCATGCCACCGCATATCTCACACCAGGGTAGCGCCCCTTTCCTGGTGGAGGGTGTGCTGCGACGGCGTGCCCTCGGACCAGCGGGTTTTCCGACCCTGCGTCCCTCGCCAGCCCCTTCCGGTCGCCTTTCAACCCGACTCCCATCCCGAGATCTGGTATCCTCGCTGGCCCATGTACGGTACCTTGTGGACACCGAAAGGATAGCCTTCGTGCCTTCCTGGTCTACATAGCACATCCTCTTTCTAACTAGCCCCAGCTTTGCTGCGGGCAGCCGACAGCAAGGCTTTGGCCAGCTCCGCCTCCAGCCCGGAGACCCAACCATCCTACGGGCTGCGCACCCCGCCCTGCCAGTACTCTATCTGCACACATGCCAACTAGCCCCACCTTTGTGGCCGGCAGCGACAGCATGGCCTTGGCCAGCTCCGCCTCCAGCTTGTCGAACACGGGCGAGCCCAGGCCGCGGGGGCAGCGCCGCACCACGCACGTCACCTCGCCGCCGCAAGACTCGCCGCGCGTGCGCACATCGTTGATGGCTGTGGGTGGGGGAACGCGGTTTGCGTTGGGTGCACGGGACGCAGGCACTTGGTGGGTGAATAGGTGGGCTTCAGCGTACATTTGGTCAAGAGCGACGACAGGGCAGCTTCCGTGCGGGCCTCGTTGGTGGCTCAGGGTGGGGTGCGGGGGGGACAAACGGACCCAGGCGCCAACACTACCGTGGCCGCAAGGCCCTTCGATGCTCTGCCTTGAAGTGGGCGGACACATTGTCGCACATGTCGGTGTGGCTGTTTCAGGACTGACTCCTGCACCGGCAGGTCCGGCTCAGACCCCCCACTCTCACTCGCAAGGCGCTGATCCGCCTGACAGTTGCCCGCCGCAAACAGCAACAACCCGCAGCAACCCGCCCGCCCTCCTCGCCATGGACAACCGTCAGATTCTGCAGGCATCGTGGACTGCCGTACACAGGCGCCCCTGCGCGCGTCGGCCACAAACTCTGTTCCGGAAGGAAAAGCCGCGCCCCGAGCACCCCCCCCCCTCCTGACCGCTGCCCACAGTCAGCTTACAACCCTATTATCGTCCCGTCTGAGCTTTGCATCCTCAATCCATACCGTCGATCATCTTCTTTGCTGCCTCCTGGTCCGGGCAGCGCACGATGTTGGACTCCACGTCCGCCATGGTGAAGGCGGCGTTGTCCACCTCGCACTCAATGTCCCGCACCTTGGACACGTAGGCCAGGATCTGGGACGCAGCAGCAGCAGCAGCAGCAGGGGGTCACACGTGACGTGCGAGGAAACAGTGCGAGGCGTATGCAGCAGGAGGTGTGGCCGTGGGGCAGCCGGGTGGGCACGTGGTCAGCAGGTGGTGGCGTGACCGCGTTGGAGCTGGACGGCCTGCCCACACCGGGCACTCCCTTGCAGCGGTTGCATGGCTCTATCGCTTCCAAGTAACACCCTATGACCCACTGCTGGTATCACTTGTTCCATTTAGTATGGTATTGTGGTCCATGGGCTGGTGCTCCGAGGCGTCGCGGGGCTGGGGCGCGGAGGGCTGGACGCCGGGACTGCTGGAATACCCCTGCCCTGCCTCGCCCACTGGTCGTGCACGAGTTTGCCAGCATGTAACCCCCGCCATCACCCCTTCGTTCCCCCCTTCTGGGATGGAATCCGCACCTCGGTGTCAGCCACCGTCTTCAGGAGCTTCTTGGCAACAGCACCGGCTGCCACGCGACCGATGGTCTCGCGGGCCGAGCTGCGGCCACCACCAGCCACGGCGCGTATCCCATACTTGAAGTCGTATGTGGCATCGGCGTGGCTAGGGCGGTAAGCGACCGTCATCTCGCTGTAGTCCTGAGACTTCTGGTCCTTGTTGCGGACAACGATGGCGATGGGCGTCCCCAGCGTCACACCGTCCACGACGCCCGACAGGATCTCCGCGATATCATCCTCCTTACGCGGAGTAGTGATGATGCTTTGACCAGGCTTCCGGCGATCCAGCTCGAGCTGGATTTCGTCCTCTGTAATAGCCAGCCGCGGCGGCACGCCATCGATAACACAGCCAACGCCCTTGCCGTGCGACTCGCCGAACGTGGTCACACGGAAGTTGTTCCCATAAGTGCTGCCTGCTGCCCGGACAGTAAGGCGCAGGCTACGGGAAACACCCCGGGGCTGTGCGCTAAACGCGCTACGGCGCCCAAGTGGGCAAGTCGTCTGCATTGTGTTAAGTGGTCGAGCACAAAGTATGTCCAACTTCGCCCGTGGATCGCCAATTTGGTATTGTCCACGTCGCCCCGCTCGCGCGTGGCGCCCATGCAATGATCGGACCGAACTGCTGCAGGTCACTTCGAATACAACAATTATTATAAGGTGGTAAAACGTTGATGATGCTTTATGTAACCTAAGCGACGGTTGGCATTTTGAGAGCAGAGTCCTTCCGGCGCGAAGTCCGACGCGAGGAGCACTGCGCTGTGAAACCGATGGTAGGTGCAACAGCATGTGATGCACCACGAGCTTGTGTTGGAATGGCCCTGGGCTTCAGGGGGACGCAGACCGCCTCTGGGCGGGGCGGGGGCACCTGGGGACGCCAGCGTCGGAGCCCTCCGCCAAGCGCCACTTTCAACTGGTTACATGCAGTCCTGCCATCTCGCATCACCCTAACCGCCTTCTCCTCTGGCACTGTTGACATGTGTTACGCTGGGCCCGCTAGCGAGCGCCGGGCGGAGGCGGAGGCGGGGGCGCAGCTGTGGCAGGCACCGCTGCGGTACTTGCCGCCGCCGCCGCCACGGCCTTAGCACACGTGCCCCTCGGGCGCCGGCTCTGGAGTGCACTGCGCAGCAAGCTTGGCGGCAATGGCGCCAGCACCACCAACGGCGATGGCAAACCGCAGCAGCGCTTCGGTGTGGTGTACGCAGACACCTCGGACGCGCCGTTCCCGCACCTGCCTCCCCAGCCAGCGGAAGCAGACGCTGACGATGCCACAAACAGAGGAACAGCGGCGGATCATCCTAGTGATGGCAATATCAATAATGTGTCGCCACCAGCTGCTGCAGGGGCAGAAGGGAACCAGCTGTCTGGGGCGCTTGGCTCTGGTGGTGGTGGCGGTGGTGTCCGAGGCGCTTCTGCGCCAGCCCCTTCGGCGTCCCCAGGCCAGGCCCAGCAGCAGGGCCAGCCCCTCACCCACCCCTACCTGCCCACCATCCAGCGCCTCATGACCCACACCTCCACCACCATACTCGCCGTGCCGCCGCTCAGCCTGCCCGCCAGCGCAGGCCCCAGGACCAGCAGCAGCCATGGCACGTCCAGCACAGGGCCCGGCGCACTGCTACAAAGCCCTCAGGGCTCATCGACGCCTACCGTGGCGGCACAGACGGCACCAGCGGCGGGCGCCTCAGCTGGGGAGGCAGCGACGGTGGTGGACACAGCGACCCTAGGGGCGGGGGCGGCGGCGGGGGAGGTCGCGCGGCCCGGCCGCAAGGGCGGTGCCAGGGGAGGGTCCCGGCCTGAGGGCCTGCCGTCCTGGGCCCGTTGGGTGGACACACCAGAGGAGCTGTACGCACTAGGACAGCGGCTCAGGAGGGTGAGGACGGGCGGGCTTGATGTGTGCATGCGGGCGCAGCGGCTGCCGTTGCTGTGGCTTGACGGTGCATGTGCAGGGAGCGGAACGACGTGCATATGACAGAGTGGCTGCTTTGGTAAGAACCCCTGGGAATGAGCCGGTTGCCGTACGGTATCCTTACTACACGATAAGGGTAACGCACACTCCGCAACCCTGCACCCGCACAGGAGCGGCACGCAGGTGGGCGTGGAAGCGCAGTGCTCCATGCGGTAACTGCCGCATCGCGTAGGTGCACAGCCCAATATTTACCCATGTACCGTCTGCCGGCCCGCGCTTTTCATCTGTGCGCACGCACAGGAGGGGCGGATGGGTGCGGACCTGGAGCACCACATGCCGAAAATTACACAGTATGTACGTACTTGCTTCCATTTCATTTTTGTTATTGTTTCCATTTCGTTTTTTTGTGACCTCCACAGGAGCGGCAGGTGGGTGTGGACCTGGAGCACCACGCGCTGCGCTCCTACCTGGGCGTCACCTGCCTGCTGCAGCTGTCGGTGCGGGAGCCACCGCAGCCGCCACAGATTCCGCAACCAGCAGGCCACCAGCAGCACCAGGGTGAGCAGCAGGACGAGCAGCACCAGGCCCAGCAGGGTGGGAGTAGCTCTTCTCCTGCTTTCGCTCCAGCGCCTGGCGCTGCCCATGGCTCTCCCCGCCGCCCGCCTCCGCCCGGCGAGACGTGGCTGGTGGACGTGCTGAGCCCCCAGCTGCACGACCACGTGGGGGCTGCGCTGGGGCCACTCATGGCCGACCCACGGGTCGTGAAGGTGGGCAAATTTGGGCAACGAGTATCTGTGTCGTATGGAAACCCCGCACTGTGCGCCGATGCCATTGCTGGTACTGGGGCCGCCCATGGCCGACCTGCGGGTCAATCGAGGTAGGGGCAGGCCGAGCACGCAATTCAGGAGTTTATATGTACGTGGAACGTAGCTCACAGGGGGCAAAGGTCAAGTGTTACGCGGATGACAGCCAGCAGTGTAGGATGGAGGGGAAGGCAGGCGCCGTTGACATGACCCCTTTATTGTATACCTCTCATGCTGGTGATGCGTAATCCTGAAGCCCCCATTGAGAGATTTCGCACCAACCGCTGCCTGACCAGGTTGTCCACGGCGGCAGCAACGACGTGTGCTGGCTGCAGCGCGACTTCCGCATCTACATGGTCAACGTGTTTGACACGGAGAAAGCATGTCAGGTAAGCTTGCTTACTGCATTTGTGTAGTAGTTGCTTGCTGTTGTGTTTTGCCAGGTGGGCCCAACCGGAGCAGGCCTGACGCGTGGCAAACGTGGGCACGTGCGTTAGTCTGGAGCCGGTGTACGGTATTGTGGTGGTGTGAACCTGCTGGTGTGGAGAGGGATAAGATGTGTGCGTGGTGGTTCCGATACCACAGGGATGGTGAGCACACGAAAGGACAGCAGCCTGAGCGAAGACATGGTTGCTCCCCAAGGCACAGCTCTCCTTGCCAACATTGCTTTCGTGTATGCCACGACAGGTCCTAGGGTACGAGAGCCGTTCATTGACGACGCTCCTCCAGCGCTACTGCGGCTCCGACGCCGTCGGCGGCTGCAGCGCAGACGAGAAGCGGCTGCTGCAGCGGGCCGACTGGCGGCGCCGCCCCCTGCCGCCGCCGCTGCTGCGGTACGCCGCCGCCGACGCCGCCCACCTGCCGTACCTCGCCGACGTGCTGCGGGCCGAGCTGGCGGCGATGGGTCCGCCGCCGCGGACGAAAGCACCAGCACCTTCAACGGCGGAGCAGGGTGCGGCCGGCTGCATGTGTGGTAGCTTGCTGTGTAGTTCAGAGTTCCTGTTTGTTGCATCCTTGCATCGCACGAGGCTGCAAGGCTATGTGCCTGCTCCTAAACCGGTGTGTTCCGCCCGCTCTGCTTCCCTTTCACGCCGGATTGTCTCGTCCCACCACAGGTGCCCCGCCTCCCTTTGTCACTGCGGACCTGGTCATCATGGCACCCACGCAACCAACACGGCCGGATGCCGAGCAGCAGCCACAGCACGACGGCAGTGGGGACGGACCCGTGGGTCTGCACGTCTGCCGCCCCACACCCACGCCCCTTGGCCAGGCCGTGCTCAGGAGCCACCAGCTCAGCCTGTCGCTGTACCGCAAGCCCCTGTCGGATGCAGGGGCAGCAGCGGCGGCGGCGGCAGCGGCGGCTGCGGGAGGGGAGGGCGGGCGGACTGGGGCCGCCATCGTGGGATCGGCGTCCGCGGCCGCTGCGGCGGTCCTTAAGAAGTACTTTGCGGGTGGGGCGCAGGGCGGGACAAGGCCGGTGACGGGGCCCGGGGCGACTGGGGCAGCGGTTGGGGTGCTGGAGGGCAATGGAACAGATGGTTTGAACGGAGCGGGGCCGGTAAGGACAGGCGTCGTTGAACCGGTCGTGAACGGGATGGAGGGGAAAGCGAAGGCAGGGCCAGGGGCAGGGTTCGCGCAGCAGTCCAGGACTTTGGGCAGCCCACAGCAGCAGGAGGGTGAGGAGCAGCTGCAGCGCAAGCAGCCCTCGTCAGGGAGCGGCATCGGCGTTCGGTTGGCAACAAACAGCACGCCGTGTGGGTCCACAGCAGCAGCTGTTGCGCCGCCGTCGGCGTCGCGGCCGATGGCGCCAGCAGCGGCGGCCGCATCTGCCGCTGATGCGGTGCTGGCGCTGTGCCGCTGGCGTGACGTGGCGGCGCGGCGGGCGGACGACAGCCCAGGCTGGGTGCTGCCGGACGCGGCGGTAGCGGCGCTGGCGGCGGCGGCGCCGCCACCCGGCAGCGGGCGCCAGCTGCTGCGGGTGGTGCAGGACGTCGTGGACGAGCTGAACCGGGTACGACACGGGCCGTACGTGTGGGCGTGCGCCGTAGCGGGGGTTAAGGTGCTGGAAAGGACGCGCGTGCATGCACCAGTGTGTTATATTGCATGATTACGTGCGCATTGACACCACGCGCATATGTGTCGTACGCTTGTACGACAGGGTCTGGAGGCGGAGCCGTACGCCGCCCGCTACGCCGTCAGCGAGCCCCTCCGCCGCGACGCCGACGCGCTGTGCCGCCTGCTGGCGGCGGCGGCGGCGGGGCGGGGAAGCCCCGCGGGTGCCGTACTGGCGGTGGGGCTCGACGGCGGCGCGGCGGCTGGCGGTGCAGGGGAGGGCCTCCTGGCCATGGCGGGGGTTGGGCGGCGCTTCAGGCATGATCCTGAGGCGGCCAAGGAGCGGCGCAGCTGGGTGATTGAGAAGTTCAGCGCCAAGACGCAGGTGCGGTTGTCTCATTATTTGTCTTATTATCTGTCTGATTATTTGTCTTATTAGGTTTTTCATTATACTTCAGCGCCAAGACGCACGTGCGTTGGTTCCACTCAATTCAGGCTTACGATGCAATTGTGTCTCTGCGTGGGAGTGGTAATGGCAGTGAGCTGGCCAGGGGCGGGCAGCAGTGCGAGGTGTGTTCCTTAACGATGCTGGAATGATGCGGGAATTTAACGTGTGACGAGGGTGTCGGCGCAGGCAGTACATAGGGGCGGTGACCGTTGTGGCTTCCCAGGTCCAGTCAACTTGCTGGTACTTCGTACCAGCTGCCCCACGTGTAAGGTGGTGGATCGCGCACCGTACACTTCTGTCATTGCCCCGCCAATGCTCCGCCACACGACGCCCACCCGCTCGCCCGCAGGTGTACCAGAACTGCCGCATGCTGTCCCGCGAGGGCGGCCTGCTGTGCTACTGCGACACGCGCAAGCTGCAGTGGTACCTGGGGCGGGGGCTGGCGGTCCAGGTGAGCGGGGTATGGTGGAGATGGGAGGGGTATGGTGTAAGTGGGGCGATAATAGGGTTCAGGTGGGGGATGTGCCCACAAGGTGATGGCATTGTGTGAGGGTAGTGGTACCTGGGACGGGGGCTGGCGGTGCAGGTGGGCGGGGATGAGTGCAGGGCGGACGGTGCAGGTGGGGCAGGGTATGGTGTAAGTGGGCCCGAATAGGGTTCAGGTGGGGGGTCTGCCCAGACGATGCTGGCCTTGAGTGGGCGGTGCCTTGGCGATGCAAAGATGGGGAGGGGAGGGATGGTTTTCGTACACGGGGTACACTGGGTCGATCACCTGAACCTGTTGGACAACCCTACGCGTTTGTTGTGTGTACACTATACGTGAAGGCAGCCGAATGGATGACCTGGTGACAGGCAGATCCCAGTGTGCCCTGCCCGGGGCAGGCGTTGTTGGTTGGTTGTGATTGGCGGTTGGCGGTTTGCACGGGTCAAGGGAGCGCTTGAGCGGCGCTGGGTGGTGCGCTGGGTGGTGCGCTGGGTGCAAGCGCTGTTGCTGCTGTGGTGAAGGGCTGATGCGCTGGTGGCGTGCTGGTGGCAGGGCTCCAGGGATGGGGGAGAAGTGCTTTCCATGCATGCCGTACAACACTGGCTGCGCTGCTGCCCCTTGCATGCAGGTTTCGGAGGATCCGCCCACCATCCAGCTGCTCTTCGAGCACCAGAACACGGACCAGCAGAGGGGTAAGTGCAAGAGTCTGAGGTCCTAGCGCGGAAGGTTTGTTATCAGGCATGGGATGGCATGTAAAGTGATGCGGCACGTGGGGCGTCTCAGGGCGTCTCCCGCGGCGCCGTCACTGTCGGTGCTCACCCACGGCCGTGCAGGTTTGGCCATCTGCGGCCGTTGCCCTCCTCACGAGGGACCCTATGTCCTTAGCGTGTACAACCCCGATCGAGTTTGCGGACAGCAGGGGCGCTACCGCCTGGACTGCGGTGGATAGCATCTGCGCCAAGCACCAGGCCGTTCGGAACGAGACCCAGCGCAAAGCAGTGCAGCCGGTGGCGGAGATGGGGGCACGGCGTGTCCATCCGCGCCCGCTGGTGCACCAGCCTAAGTGGGAGGAGAGGGAGGCGCAGTTGGATTGCCCGCTTCTCTCCTCCCCCTTAAGCTGGTTCATTCACCAGCCGGCGCGGATGGGTGCCCTGTACCCATCTCTGCCACCGGCTGCAGTGCTTTGTGCTGGTTCTCGTTCCGAATGGCCGGGTGCTTGGCGCAGATGCTATCCACCGCAGTCCAGGCGGTAGCGCCCCCGCTGTCCACAAACTCAATCGGGGTTGTAGGCTGACACGTGACACCGTGCTGAAATCCAAAACCAACCCCGTTATGCAGGCTAGGACGGCTCACAAGTAGATCAACTGTGCCGCGGGTAATGTTAGGCATTTGTGTTACATTCCAGGTGGTGTGGCCACACGGTCCTTACTTGTTGAGGGCACCCGGGTGGCGTAGTGGCCCTCGACGGCTATCAAGCACCTCGAGGCACACCGTTGTCATCTCAACCACCCCTCAGTACCGTATGTGGTCCTGAAACGTTGCCGTTACAATGGCCGTTGCCGTCTGGTGCTGCAGTCTCTGACGAGTCTCCAACGCAGGCCAGTGCCGTATCGTTCTTGCCAACCCTGCCATGGTCCATGCCTCCATAATCGTGATGCTGTGCACACCCGTGTGTGTCACAGACTGCAGCTACCGCTGCCGGCTGCTGCTGCCGGCGCCGGCAGGTCCTACCCGCAATCCAGTGCCAATCCTCTCACGCAATCGCTACCTCTTGCACTCATCAAGCCTTCTGGTGCTTGTGTCGCCAGCGCACACGAGTGCACTAGGACCACTTCATACTCCTTACATACATTTACGTTTCTTACTGCGTTTCGCGTACCGGTCTGTCGCAGGCGCCGACGAGTTCTACACGCAGTCCAAGTCCAACCGCTGCGTGGCGTGCGGCTGCGCCTCGCACTACCTGCGCTACCGCGTGCTGCCCGCCTGCTACCGCAAGCACATGCCGCCAGAGCTAAAGAGCCACAGATCGCACGACGTGGTGCTGCTGTGCATAGACTGCCACGAGAAGGCACAAAAGGTGGGGCTGCATGGGGCTGCGGGTGGTGGATTGTGGGTCATGCTGCATGGTGTGGCGCCCCCGCGCCGCTCGGCATCGATTGTGACGCGGTTGCCCAGCAGATCAGCGGCGTGGGGCAGCTCGGCACCTGCTACATGTAGGTTCATTCACTCCACCATGCGCATACACGCGGTGGTGGTAGCGCGTTACTGCCCAAGACCAGCACATGGCCACCCCGAGCAACCCACACCCCACATCCGTGATCCCACACCTTCTACAATCCAGGCCTCTGAGCGCATGAAGAGGCAGGTGGCTGTGGATTACGGTGTGCCGCTGCTGCCCCCGCGCGTGCCCGGTATGGCCACAGCCCTGCCGCTGCCGCCGGCCCTGGCCCCGCCGCAAGGGCAGCAGGGTGCAGCAGCAGCAGCTTCCGCGGCGCAGGCGGCACCGCCACAAGCCACCAGCGGAGGTGCTGCGACTGTTGGCGGAAAGGAGGCAAACGGGGATTGCGCTGTGGACGGGGATGAGGGTTTCAGGATGGAAGGGGACGGCGATGGCGGCGGCGGGGAGCAGGGAGAACGGGATGGGGAGGCAGAGGGGGAGGGGCAAGAGGGCAGCTCAGAGGCAGATGCGGAGGGTGGGGAGCAGCTGGCTCCGGCGCTGCCGGGTGGCGTGCACCCCTCGGCGGCGCGGCGGGCGGGGCTGGCGCTGCAGAAGAGCGGACCGCAGATGCCGCTGGAGCGAGTCAGGTGCGGCATGCGGCATTGACACGATATACACTGGAAAGCTTCAGAACCAAGCCCTGAGGTTACCCTGTTGCAGCGTCATCTGTGCTGCCCTGTTGCAGCCTTTCCTCGCCCGAGGAAAGGCTGCAACATCGGCATTGGGGTATGGCGCCGTGGTGAGCCAGCTTGTGATCTTGTTGCCGGTGGTACTGCCTTACCTCGCGTCCGCAGGCAGCTGGAGGACCTGATCAAGACGGCTCTGGGGCGCGACCCCCGGGCTGAGGAGCCAGGGCTGCGGCCGGGGGACCTGCAGGCGGCGCTGTTGGCCGGTGGGTTGGCGGGAAATAGTCGTCGGTTGGTAGTTAGTCGTCGGGACAGGGGCTTCCATGTCGACAGATGCAAAAGCGCCCGCAATCGCCTGAGGCACGGCTGGGTTCGTGTTTGGCCGAAACGGCTGGGAGCCAGCCTCTTGTAGCTCTGGGGCACTGCCACGGCGTCCAGACTAGCCGACACCCGCTAAACGCATGGTAGTACACCTTGCCCACAACCCTGCAGGCCTGGGCCGCCGCGCCCGCAACAAGTACTACAAGCAGCAGCAGCGGCAACCCCAACACGCCACCACACCACCCACCGACCAACCCAGCAGCCAAGATCAGGAGCCACAGGAGGTTACACAGGCCGCATCTGGCGTACTGTCCCCGGCCTCCACAAGAGCGGCGTCCGCAGCCACCGTTTCCGCACCGGCGACACAGCCGGGTGCGGGGCGGCTGTCGTCCCCGCTGGACCCGTGGCTTGACAGCGGGCACACGTGGCACGGCGAGCGGGTGGTGCGGCTGGCCATGGCGCGGGGAGGGGAGGAGGAGCTGATGCAGCTGGTCAGGAGGTGCGTGCTGCGCCGTGTGGGTTAGCATGTCGGCTGCATGTCTGCGTGTTTGTGTGGTAGCCCACGTAACCAGGGACCCGTGTGACCAGGAAGGGCTGGTCCGGCTGGTGGGAGGTGCGTGCATGCTGCTGTGCGTGCTGCGCCCTGTGGGTTAACAAGTCAGTTGTGTGTTTGGTAGCCACATGCTGAAGGTAGCTGGTCAGGAGATAATGGGCGATATGCTGCGGGGGCCGGTGCGATGCTGTACCACTGCAGAAGGGCCAGCAGGTATGCAGGCGGCATGCACCAGACCAGCTGTTGCCATTCGGAGGGCAGTACACGCCCTTCCAAACTATAAACAACATGGCGTCGCAAGACCCAATGCTGTTTGGTCGTCCTGCGCCGCCCAAAGCGCGCACCTTGGTAGCGGAGGCGTGCCCGTGGACGACCAAAGGTTGCCAACCGCCCCGGCTGCCCGCTGCCGTACAGGTTCCGGAGCTGCTTCGTGGAGGCCGTACGGCCCGCCTTCTTGCCACCCGCCTGGGGCGTGGATCACGCGGCGCGGAGGGACTTCGGGCCCTACAGCGTGTACGCGGCGGAGAGGAGGAGGCGGGAGGAGCAGCAGCAGCAGCGGGATCAGGGGCAGGAGCGGGAACGAGATGCGGAAGAGGGGGAGCGGGGGGATGAGTTGGAGGGGGATAAGGAGGAGGAGCAGGGGCAAGATTGGGCGGAGGCGGGGGAGCATGAACAGGAGGAGCGGTAGGGGGGTCAGCAAGAGTGGGGGGGCCAGGGGAGCGGGCCGGTTGGCAGGGCGGAGCGCTGAGACAGGGGTAAGGCTGGGCGACCGGTTGCTAGGTTGTTCGGCGTTGGTATTTGGGGAATCTGGGTAGCGGTGGCTGCTCTGTTTGAAGCTAACGGAGCCTTGAGGACCCCAGCTGGGCATTTGTTGGAAGTGCGTACGGCGAGGAAGAAAGTGTTTGGGCCAGGCCCCACCGCTTTCGACCAGCGCAGGGTCAAGCACGTACGGGGTGGGTTGGGCGGTAATGTGCCTATTGGGGGGAGCAGCAGCAGCAGCAGCTTGCAGCATTGCGGGGCGTAAACGCGTATTAGGCACTCGGGTGGTGCTGGATCTGGGCACGTGCTGAGGCCTCACTGGGCCTCACTACTGTAGCAATGCTTTGTCCGTGCCTATCCGCGCAAGTACGGTGCCTGACGCTTGCTGTTGGACGGCTTAGCTCGCGAGAGGTTGCAACGTGCTGTGTGCAGGGTGGTGTGCGATGTGTGCGTCGTGCACGGTACGGTACCACGGTACGGTACTCGCTTTACTGCGACCTGCTGCGACCTGCTGCGACCCTGCCTGCGTCGGTAAAGGTCAGCGCGGTGTGACCGAGTGCCACGAAATGACGAACATGCATTCCGAGTACAACGCAGCGAGGGGGGCGCAGGGGCAGCCTTTGGAATGCGTGCCGAGAAGACGGGGACCCCCGACAGGGACCTCCCCTGTGCAAATGGGACTCGGATGCCTGCTGCTTTCATCTCCAGCTTTACTTGCAAGGGCGCAGATCTCATCCTCATTGCAGACCAAGAGTTGCAGACCATAGCGCGCGACTAGCAACGCGGTTATGTCTGCGCTATAGCGCTCAAATAGCATGTCTGGACAGTCGTCTTACCGGCTGTTTATGGGCACAACTTTGTGCCCTAGCAACGCTTGCACGTCTGTTCTTACGCGAAGAGACAAGCATGGAAACGCAAGGACATATGTGTGCTCCGGCGACCATATCATACCCCTTTCCGGCACAAACTCGAGACAGGAGGGCATGGGACTTGGAGAGCCGATCCCCATCACGGTTGAGTCCGCAACCAGCAAGCTTCCATGCATCGTCGAAAATCAGTGTTACGACCCTGCGACGGACAGCATCTACGCGTTCTGCGGCCATGCAGTGGTGCGGTTGGGCGAAAACGGCCAAGCCGTCCTAATAGCAGGAAATCCAACTCAGTCAGGCAGCGACCAGGGACCGGGCGATAAGGCGCGCTTCGCCGGGCTTAGCAGCATCACTTCGGACGGCAGGGGCAACCTTTACGTCTCAGGCGGCGAGGCCGTGCACAAGCTGCAGCTGCCGGACCCCCAAAAAGCGCCAGCTCCGTCAACAACAGCGATGACGCCAGCCGATACAAACACCAGCAGCAGCACGGGGTCGGGATGCCAAGCCGACACACCTGTCCGCGAGGGCGTGGTGGTTTCACGCTTGCCGCTTGCAGGACGCCGGTCCTACCAGACCGTCATTTACGACCCCCTCTGCCGCAGCCTGCTTCTGTGCTCGACCACCGCAGTATACCGCTACTCCCTGGAGCCCGGCGCAGCGGAGGAGCCCGTGCTGCTGGCGGGGCTGGAGGGGGAGGCGGGCTCGCAGGACGGCGTGGGGTCGCGGGCTCGCTTTGGCCGCATCTGGTGCGGCATCGTGGACGGGCTAGGCTGCGCGTGGGTGTACGACAAGGGGGGCACCGCCGGGGGTCAGATCCGCCGGATCGATCCCAGCGGCACCGTTAAGACCATCATCACCGGCCTGCCTGACTTCCGTAAGATGTACAACTGCCTGAGCGTCCTTCCGAACGGCTACCTGGCGGCGGTGGCATTGTGCCAGGATTCCGTGCTGTTCTTGGACCTGGGCCTTAAGCCCAACGCCTGCCACGCAGCTGCCGCTCCGCCGCCGTCGCACAGCTTGCCCTCCGACCTGGGTGCGCTGCTGGACCGGCAGCCGGACGGCAGCGCAGACGTGACGGTGGAGGTGGGCGGGCAGGCGTTCCAGGCGCACAGGACGGTGCTAGTTGCACGGAGCGAGTACTTTCGGCAGCGGCTGGACCCGGGGGCTGGGTTTGCGGATGGCGGGGCGCAGCAGCTGAGCCTGCCGGACGCGGACCCAGCCGCATTCGGTTTGGTGCTGCGCTACATGTACACAGATCGCGTGGAGGCCGTCCCCCACGGCCTGCTGCAGCCCGTGGGCGAGCTGGCGGACCGGCTGCTGCTGCCGGGGCTGTGCGAGGAGGTGGGGAAGCAGCTGCTGGGCACGGTGTGTGCAAGCAGCGTGGTGGGGCTGCTGCTGTGGGCGGAGCAGCGGGGGGCCAGGTTCGGGTTGCTGCTGGCGGGGCTCAAGGCGTGGTTTGTAGAGCAGAGGCAGGAGGTGGGCACGGGGCACGCCGCTGCAGTGAAGCAGCTGTGGCTTAGCAGCCCGGACCTGGCGTGGGAGCTGCATTACGGGGAGCAGCAGGAGGCACCGAGCGCCAAGCGCCGGCGTGCATGATGGTTTGCGAGTGCTGCTTGCATGGGACGCAACTTGCACAGAGGGGGTGTATATCACAGATGGACATAGGGGAGTGGCATTGGCGGTTATGGTCGGGCTGGATGGTATCACGCACTGCCGGGCATTATGCCGGGCGTTTTGAAATGCAAGCTGCATCCCCTTTGAGAACAGGGAAGGCAGGCGGCTCATGGAATCGGGTGTTAAGCTCCCCGCCAAAGGACATTGTGCTCCAGCTACTTACAATTGCAATTTGCACTCCGTCCGTGTACAATACCATAATGATCACCAGATTTGCGGGTTGTTTGGTACAGCAATTGCACTGTAACGTGTTTCTCGGTTCGTCGGTAGGCACATGTGCCCCTGCGCATTGCAGCGGGCGCGTAGTTCTGTGGGAGTGATGGTGTAGTAGTGTTCTGGTGGTCACAGACAAGCCCATATAGGCGCATGGCTGCAAAGGATAGCAGCCAGCATGGAAATTCAGATGCTGCAACAATACCTACGGCCGTTGCTGGTTTGGCGCATCTGTTGCAGTACGGCACTGTGGCAAGCCGTGGTTAGGTCGTGCGTTAGGTGGTGGCGTGGTGCCCTCGCGTGCCCCGCCGGTGCAAGGGGGGCTTGCACTCGTTTGGCGCGGCAGCAGCGTCGCCTGTCATAACTGGCGTGTGCTTCCCAGACAGCAACTCGTGCATGCGTTCGACTGCAGCTGAGGTATTGAGGTTCTGCTGCTGCCTCCCGCTGGCCGTACCGGCACTGTTGCCTTGGTGTGCCGTTCCTGACCTACACAGCTACCGTTGCTATGGAGTTGCCCATGTGCACCAGGCGTGTGGTACTGGCCTTGCTGCGAATGTGCGCAATGTAGCACTTTTGCTGTTCCACGCGAAGCACTGAAAGCGGGTCAAAAGGGTACGGCAGTTAACTCATGCGGCACATGCTCCTCATGCTATCCTGACCTCCTGTACGCTGCCGTAGGGCGTGGACGACTGTCTCGGACAGCCTGTTAGTACACATTGACAATTTACACCAGACAAAAACACAAGCCGAGACACATTGGCAATATAAATGTGCCGGTAGGCAGCTTGCTTCCATAGCCCGCAACAATTGTCCGGCATGCACGCAAGCAACTCGTTAGCCACGCTCCGGTTCGTGCATTGCCCTCCCCTCACCGGTCGCCGCGTCCTGCAACACGCAACTCGTTGCCAGCAACAACTCAGCCTGTCGGGCCCCAATGCTGGACAGGCACGGCAACGGCACTGAGGCACTGGCGATGCACTCTGTTGGTAACTCAAACCAGTAGGTGCGATACCGTACAACAACTGCCACTGCCTTCGACAGTGGCCTATCCATGTTTGCTGGTGTGTGGCAGTGTGTAGTGAGCACCCTGACGCACATCTACCTATTGTGCCAGTAAATACGGTAACGACGGTCGGTGCCGACCTGGCTCACTGCCTGGCTCGCTTGCCCAAGCCCACCTGCTAGCTAGCATTCCTGCACTCACCCTGCCTTAATCATATTTTCATACAGATCCTGTGTTACCCCGCACCGCATCCTACTACAAACTGGAACTCGTTAAAAATTGCATGTGCACCACGGCACACCCCATACAACTGGGCTGCTCTAAAGCAGCTGCAAGGCCCCACAGACATTTGGTTCGGCACGCAGGCACGGCATGGCCCCACGCTTGGATGCAAGCAAGCTACTGCTTGTCCTTGTCCGCTAAACACGTCGCGTGGACCAAAGGTATGCTGGACTGGTCTGTCCTTGAGGCAGTTTGTAAAGCAGGGTTTTGAGGTCAACTCCTGTGACACGGCTTGCTCGCACGACGCCACTGTGCAACCTGCATGCTCCAGGCCGCCATACAACCCAACCAACCAACGCGATACCAACCAAGCGCACATAATTACCAGAACGCATGCCATCACAACAAATCCAGGTAGCTAGCACACGAGCATTAATACAGGGCTCTAAGTTGGGGCTAATGATCTTTACGTTTTTGTTTGCAACTTTTTTATAAAACAGCTCATGGAAGCACTGAAAGGACGAAAAGGTGTAAGTCTTAAACTGATGGTAGCCTACATTGAGCTGCGAAAAAGAACTTTAACGAACATAGGGATCAACCTTTGGCTCAGTGCCATAACCGTGTTTTACAAAAGGCCCTACGTAGTCAAACGCATTAATGTAACTGTTCTCTAGATCAACTAGAGTCATTGTATTGTTTGGTACATAAAACTCATAGACGTAAAACAAGAAACGGCCAACCCGACATCCTGCCTCCCTCTTGCCACGTACTCGTATTGCGTTAGAAGTGGCAACACGGTCGGCACACTTTGCCCTGCCAACCAGTCACTCGCTCGCCGACTAGACCATGCAGCATTAGATCAAACCATGCACAAGGCATTGACGACTGCCGATATAACACAGCTTTACGCAGTACTGCTGTGCAACACGCAAGCGGCACGGTGCCCGCGGCACAGAGCCGACCGCACCGTACGCCAGCGGAACATTACGAAAAGCGCCCCTGACACAAGCTGATCGCTCGCTTAGAGCGCCATGCATTAAATGGGGACAACACCAACGGGCCCCATGCACACAGCGTAATCATCCAGCATCCACTTGACAGTACCCACTGTGCACCTGGAGGGCTGTCTGGACACACCCACACGAGGGCGCCCTGTGTGCAGCCAATCAGCCGATATGCCTACACATGCGAAAATGCATCCTGCCGTTCCTACTTGCATATTTGTGCGCGCGCGCGGTGGTAACTAGGGTGCTTGCACTTGCAGCGCCCGCATACACTGCCTACGTGTAACCGTGTCCTACAGCCGCTCTAGGTTGCTGTTGCAGTCCTGATCATGCACGTTGCTGAACACCAGCGATCCGCCGCTGCCCTAAGACACCGCCAGCCCGCCACCCGTTTACTTCCGTGCCAACTTGTCTCCCGGTAAGGGCAACGCTGCGTAGACAGGAAGCGAATGCATGCATAGAGGGTCGCACCTGCACCGTGGGCGAGCATGGCTATCAACGTGCGCTCACCAAAACCAGCAGGTGCAGCTGCACCCCACCCCACGCGCAATGCCAATCACCGCCCCGTTGAACGACACATATCATCTGTACACGCGTGATACTCACAGCGACCAACTCCTCAACCCGAGCCAACCACCGGCGCCGCCGCCACCGCTGCTGCTGCTGCCGCTGACCCTGCAGATACCGCCGTTGTCCCCGCTGCTGCTGCCGCCCCCGCTGTTGCCCCTGATGCTGCCGCCGCTACCGCCGCCACGGCAGCACGCGCCTCCCGTGGCGTCAGCATCACGTCAAACACGCGCCACGTGTGCTCAGGCTCCCCCCAGCTGTCCTCCCAAACCACGCGCGCCACCTGCTCCACCACCTCCGTTGCCGGCTCGCAGCCGCTCACCACATCATCCACCAGGGATAGCACCCATTCACTACCCTCTACACCCGCGACCGCCCCCCACAGCAACTCCCGCGCGTCCGCCAGGCAGATGCAGGGCGGGGCGTCGCGGTTCCCAGCGCCGCGCCCAGCACCATCCGCCGCCGCGGAACCGGCGGCCTGCACCCCAGCGCCGGCTGCGTCCCCCGCTGGCCCTGCCCCTGCTCCTGCCCCCGCAGCCGCCGCAACCCCTGCCCCTGCCCCTGGCCCTGCCCCCGCCTCTGCCCCTGCCCCTGCTCCGCCCACCGCCGCCCGGAACTCTGCCGGGAAGGAAATAGCTGCCAGCGGCAGCGCGAAGACGAGGTTGTCACGCATGACAGTACAGGAAAGCTCGTCCTCCGGGGTGTCGCCTTGCGCGCCCGCCGCCTCCTCCGCCTGCCAGTGCAGCTCCACGCACGCCCCCAGCAGCTCCATCAGCCGCACGTCCTGCAACAGCAGCTCCCGCCACGGCGCGTCGCCCCCGCCGGTGTCCCCGCCCCCGCCGCAGCCGCCCTCAGCCCCGCCGCCTGACGGCTGCATTGCAGCACGCTCATCGCTCTGCTTTGCCAGCAGCATAAGCTTCACCAGCAGCATAACCGCGTAGCTGAGGGCAGTGGAAGCGGGCCCGTAGCACCTCCTTACGGTTACATGCACCACCTTTGAGACGTTGACGTCTTGGTCCCCATCACCATCGCCATTCCCCCGGCCCTCGTGCCGTACCGCCCCCTGGCTCGCCATCAGCTCAGCGCACACCTGCACGGCGTGCGACAACACCGGCAGCAGCTCAGCCGCCACCACAGACAGCCGCGTTGCCAGGCGCTCCACAAACCCCGCCGCCGCCGCCGCCGCCGCCTCGCCGTCCGTGTCCCTGCCAGGGCCGCTAGAGGACGCCAGGCGCTGCATCCCTGCCGCGAATATCACGTGCATGAGCTGGGTGGTGCTCCGAAGAGCTTCATGCGCCGCAGGCCCCAGGGTATCCACGCCCCTGCTGCCGCCGCGGCAGCGCCCCGCGGCCATTGCACACAGCTCCCCCACCGCCAGACGCAGCCGCCGGCCTAGGGCTGACAGCAGCTCCCCCACCTGCCCCAGCGGGCCGAACAAGACCACTTCCGCCAAGCAGAAGTGAGCGCCGGGAAAATGGTCGGGTGGGCACCAGATGGCACCGGCAGCGCCGACCGCCCCCATGCGCGTCACAAGCTGGGTCATGCACGGCAGCAGGCCCGCAGCCAGAGCTGCTACGGCATCAGCAGAGGGCCGATAGTGCAACCCTGTGACGGCAGGAGCGGGCGGCATCGCAAAGCTTCCGTTCAGCAAACAACCAAGACGGGAGTCGCAGGCGGCGCGAAGTGCCTAAACGCACATACGCCTGGCCCGACACGACTGCGCGCCCGTTGACATGCAGTCAAACTCACCCCGCATTTCAACCTACCCGTGTACTTCCCAGTCCAGCCCGGGTAGTCCAGGTGTTGGGGCACCGCCACCAGCAGCGCCTCCGGGTGCTGTGCCGCCGCCACGTACGTCTCCCACCACGCCCGCAGCTGCGCCCGCGTGCGCCTGGGCACCCGCTCCCGGCCCCATATGTCCGGCAGCAGCGCCAGCCGGGCACACGCCAGGGCGTATTCTAGGGCCACACAGCCGCCCGCCTTGGGCAAAAGCGGGCCGGCGGTGGCGGCGCCCGAGGTACGGTCGCAGCCGGCGTCCCAGCGAGCCAGCACTATCCTAGCGAGGCGCAGGCACGTGGCGAACGTGGCTGCGCGGTTGAACGGTGGGAGGCTGCTGAGGCGACCTAGCCCCGCGGCCCGCTCCGCGGGATCCTCCCCTGCTGCCCCCATCCCAGCCGTCGTCTCCCCGTCCGGACCACTTGGCCCTGGTGGGTCTGCAGGCCCCCAGCAGGCAGCGCCGTGGCCCTTGCTGGGCCCCTCACCGCCTAGCACCAGAGCGCCGCCTTCCGCCCCCATTCCCACGTGCCCCGGTCCGGGGTTGGGCGTCTCCGTCGCTACGCCACCGATGTGGGCCGCGTCCTCCGCCCGCCGGTCTGCCCCTGTGCAACCGCTTCGGGGTCCCTCCTCCGTTTGCTGCTCCGCCGCCGCCACACTGCCCGGTGCCTCCTGCAGCGCCTCACCTAGCAGCACGGCCCAGGCGCGCAGGGTCTGCAGCGCGGGGAGTAGGCTGATCAGGCGCCCGCGTTCGCACAAATCGGGGTCGCTGTTTAGGGCGGCTTCGCCTACGCACACGACAAAGGCATCAGCGTCCTGCCAGTCGAGTTGCCGCAGCGCGAGCATTTCTGGCTTGCACAGGCCGAAGGCGTGGCCCCCGTCCAGGGCGGCGCACAGGTGGGCCATGTAGGTGGCGGCCAGGGTGCAGCCGCAGGGGCGGCGTACAAAGTCCGACCAGTGCAGCTGCGTGCCGCTGTGCAGGCGGGCAAGCCTTTCGAGCAGGAGGGACTGCACGGCTTGCATCTCGCGCACTTGCGCGGGCTGACCGCTATCCGCGCCAGCCAGGACTTGTGCGGTGCCCAGCAGCACGACGCGTGCCCAGTGCTCCAGCACCCAGGAGGACTGCACGTGAGTGCGCAAGTCTGGCACCATGTGGCTGTTGGGCGCGCAGGGCTGCTGTGCGCTGCCGCTGTCCCAGGCCGAGTCGGGGTCGGAGGTGTTGGAGTGCGGCAGGCCATGGCAGAGGAAATTGAGGAGGTGGAGAAGCTCCGGCAGAAGGCTCCCAAGCTGCTGCGCGACGGGCTGCAGCTGCCCCTTCGGCCCGGTACGTCGTTGTCCCCGCTCTGCTGCAGCCTGCGACGGGCGCGAGTCCGATGGCCGTGAATGCGCGCGTGGGTCCGGTTGGGTTGAAAACAGAACGGTTGCTGCGGGCTGCAGCTGTTCCGACGCTGCTGCCAAGAGCCGGGAGTAGCATTGCAGCGTGTCCGTCCTCAGCAGCGCCGCGCCCAGGCGCTCGCAATGCGGTCCGTATGCGTCATCTTGTATCATGGAAAGCTGCTTGCAAAGGCTCTCGCGGATGCTTGCATAGGCGGACTTGGGGTCGTCCCCAGATGCAAACGGGCTCGACCGGCGCAGAGCCGATGAGAAGAGTGCCAGGTAAGCCGCGACAGCCTGAGGTGCTTGCAGCCATAGTTTGCACTTGGGAGCTGACGGTGATGGACCGGGGCCGTCGTTTGCCAGCTCCCTGATGATTCGTTCCACGGCACTCAGTTGAAGCGAGGTCAGATCCTTGCCTTCCTCAGATAACGCTTGTTGTTGTGCGCTTTTAGCTATGCCTTCTAAGCGTAAGAGGTGTGACGAAGACTGGGAGCTACGCGGAGCGCGTGAGAGAGCAAGCCTTGATACCATGTCGGCATGAGAACAACAGGCGTTCTGTTTGGCTGGTCAGTATGTTTAGGACAACATTGTGTAGCAGGCATGCGTGTATCGTAGGCGCCATGCAAGCGCGCAAGCGGCGGGGACTCGCCGTACCGTACCGTAGTCGCGTGTCAAAGGCCAGGCCCCTGGTCAAAGCTGCTTCAAGCCCCCCTGCCTGGCACCTGCCCGTGGCACCTGCCACCTGGCCAGCTTCACTGAAGCTCGAAAAAAAGCGTTGATTTGTGTAGAATGGTACATGCTAACAGCAAGCCGAGGGCGCAGCAAGGCAACTCCGCACTAGCATCCGCCCTCAGTCCGCAGCTTACCACCCGCAAGAACCCTCGCCCTGCCCTGCTAGCCCACCGTCTCACATGCTCCATTGGGACAGCCTGCTTGCACGATGCACTCTGTGCAGTCTGCATGCATTAGACCGCGGTATATGCAACCTAATGGCATCCGTCCGTGCTCTTGCGATCTACCAAGCCAGCATGAGCGACCCACTGCCACCCCATCGAGCAAGTTGCGCGATGACTAGGCCGCGCAGCTTTTGGCCACAATTAAGCACGTGTCTGAAGATGAAACGCACTACCGGTAACACACTACCGCTGTGCGACACTCTCGGCACAGGGCCATGCGCACCGTACCCCTATGGTACCAGCTCTTCCGTGGAGCGCCCCTGATTCGAGCAGCTACGGTAAGCGCTGCATTTAGGCACCGACCGCCAGGTACTTACCGTACCTTCACGTAATCATCGCACACCCTTTTCAGCAATAATTCTCTTCACACCGCGCACCCAACTGCAATGTGCCCAGACCATGCACGCCCACGAGGTCCGCGCAGAGCCCTGTCCTGCGCTGTTGGCAACCCCGCCTCAGCCCCCGTCCTGCACTGTTGGCAACCCCGCCTCAGCCCCTGTCCTGCACTGTTGGCAACCCCGCCTCAGCCCCTGACAGCCCAGCGCACAGCTGTGAGTGCCCTACCATTACCGGTATGGCGGACGCTAGACCGGCAACCATCCACATCTGCTCTGGTCTGGAGGTAAGGCCTCCACCATGGGCCCCGTAACACCATCCTGCAATACCACGCACCCCCTGCCATGGCTCTTGCAACTTCGCAGAGGTAAAAATGCGCGGTATGGCAAGCTACTTTGCACATTACCGTATCGTGCACCGTGCTGATTGCGAGAATAGTGAAGTGCACGCAGTGCGGCCGCAACTGTGCCCCAGTAAAGGAGTTGCACCCAAGCGTGCACGTGCCCAAGCCCAGGTGCAGCATAGCTACTGTCCACCACAAACACACATTGTAACAATTACTGGCCCGTTGCAGAGACACGGTACCGTAAACAATGATACCAGCGGCAACCCATTTCCTCAACCCGAGTCGGCCACCGGGGCAGCTTCCGCTGCTGCCCCTGCTGCCGCCGCCGCTGCCGCCGCCACGGCTGCCCGCGCCTCCCCTGGCGTCAGCATCACATCAAACACGCGCCACGTGTGCTCAGGCTCACCCCAGCAGCTCTCCCAGGCTGCGCACACCAGCTCCTCCACGTCCTCCATTGTCGGCTCCCAGCCGCCCAACACGTCATCCACAACACCCAGCTCCCACGACCCACCCTCCTCGCCCTCCGCCGCCCCCAAGAGCAGCTCCCGCAGGTGTGAGAGGGAGATGCAGGGCGGGGTGTCGCGGTTCCCTGCGCAGCGCCCAGCCCCACCGGCCGCTCCGGTGCCGCCGGCCTGCGCCCCTGCCCTCACCGCCGCCGCCGCGGCCGCTGCACCCGCATCTATCCCGCTAACCGCCGCACGGAACTGCCCCGGGAAGGCAGCGGCAGCCGGCGGCAGCGCGCGGACCAGGCTTTCGCGCAATGTAGTAAGGGCCGCCTTGTCCCCCGGGCTAACGCCTTGCACGCCCGCCGCCTCCTCCGCTTGCCAGGACAGCTCCAGGCACGCCCCCAGCAGCTCCATCAGCTGCCCCTCCCGCAGCAGCAGCTGCCGCCACGGCCCGTCGCCCCCGCCGGTGCCCCCGCCCCCGCCGCAGCCGCCATCGGCCCGGCTGACTAGTGGCTGGCATGCAGCCCGCTCGTCGGTCTGCTTTACCAGGAGCATAACCACGTAACCGAGGGCAGTGGCTGCGGGCGCGTAGCATGTGTTCGTGACTCTGCGCACCACCCCAGAGAGGCTGGCGCCTTGGTCCGGATCACCACCTCCGTCCCTCCGCCCCTCGTGCCGTACCGCCGCCAGGTTTCCCATCAGCTCCGCACAACCCTGCACCGCGCGCGAGACCGCAGGCAGCAGCTCAGCCGCCACCACCGATAGCCGCATCCCCAGGCGCTCCGCAAACCCCGCCGCCACCGCCGCCTCGCCGTCCGTGCCCGTGCCGCAAGCGGTCGCCAGGCGGTGCACCCCTGCCGCCAACGGGAGGTGAAAGAGATACGTAACAACCCGGAGAGCTTCATGCACCGCGCCCCCCAGAACCGCCACGCTCCTGCCGCTGCCACGGCGCCCCGCCGCCGCCAGCTGTAGCTCCCCCACCGCCAGACGCAGCCGCCGGGATAGGGCTGACAGCAGCTCCCCCACCTGCTCCAGCGGGCCGAACAAGGCCACCTCCGCCAAGCAGTAGTTAGCGCCCGGAAAGTTATTGGGGGGGCACCACAAAGCGCCGCCACGGTCCCTGCCCGCCCCCATGCGCGTCACCAGGCGGGTCATGCACGGCAGCAGGCCCGCAGCCAGAGCCGCAGAGGCGTCGGCGGAGGGCCTATAATGGAAGCCTGAGGGGCAGGAGCGGGCAGCATCGCGGAACAAAGCGTCGGTTGCAGAGCGAACGGCAATGACCGGAGTCACAAAATGCGTGCAGCTTATGAATGCAAGTATGCCTGGGCCAACACGACAGCTCGCTCCGCTGCATACAGTCGGCCCCATCCCACGTGTCAACCCACCTGTGAACTCTCTTGTCCACTCCGGGTAGTCCAGGCGCTCTGGCACCGCCACCAGCAGCGCCTCCGGGTGCTGCGCCGCCGCCACGTACGTGTCCCACCACTCCCGCAGCTGCACCCGCGTGCGCCTGGGCACCCGCTCCCGGCCCCACACGTCCGGCAGCAGCGCCAGCCGGGCGCACTCCAGGGCGTAGTGTAGAGCCACACAGCCGCCCACCTTCGGCAAAAGCGGACCAGCTGTGGCGGCGCCCGAGGCACGACCGCAGCCAGCGTCCCAGCGAGCTGCTATCCTGGCTAGGCGCAGGCACACGGCGAACGTGGCTGCGCGGTTGAACGGTGGCAGGCTGCTGAGGCGTCCTGGCCCTGCGGCCCGCTCCGCAAGGTCCTCCCCGGCTGCCTCCGCCCCAGCCGTCGCCTTCCCGTCTGTACTGCCTACAGCGCCCCCGCAGTCCGCTCCGGGGCCCTCGCTTGGCCCCCCACCACCACCTGGCACCAGTGCGCTACCGCCCGCCTCCGTTCCCGCGCGCCCGGGTCCGGGTGGCGTCAGTCGCTCCGCCGACGCACCATCGATAACGATCGTGTCCTGCTCCAGCCGGTTCACCTCTGCGCAACCGCTTGGGGGCCCCTTTTCTGCCTGCTGCTTCGCCGCCGCCCCGCTGCCTTGGGCCTTCTGCAGCGCCTCACCTAGCAGCGTGGCCCAGGCGCGCAAGGTGTGCAGCACGGGGAGAAGGCTCATCAGGCGCCCGCGCTCGCACATGCCGACGTCGCTCTCGATGGCGTCCTCGTTTGCCCGCACGACAAAGGCAGCAGCGTCCTGCCAGTCCAGTGGCCGCAGCGCGAACGATTCCGGCACGCGCAGGCCGAACGCGTGGCCCGCGTCCAGGGCGGCGCACAGGTGGGCCATGTGGGTGGCGGCCAGGGTGCAGCCGCAGGGGCGGCGGAGGAAGTCGGACCAGTGCAGCTGCGTGCTGTTGTGTACACGGCAAAGGCTCTCGAGCACGAGCGCCTGCACGGCTTGCACATCGCGCTCCTGCTCGGGTTGGCTGCCGTCCGCGCATGCCAATGCCAGTGTTGTGCCCAGCAGCAGCAAGCGCGCCCAGTGCTCTAGCACCCAGGTGTACTGCAGCTGGGCTCGCAATTCTGGCACCATGTGGCTGTTGGGCGCGCAGGGCTGGCCTGCACTGCCGGTGCTGCTGGTGGCTGCAGCGGCTGCGGGGGCACAGGCCGAGTCCGAACCGGAGGTGTTGGAGTGCGGCATGGCGTTGCAGAGATGATTGAGGATGTCGATAAGCTCGAGCAGCAGGCTCCCCAGCTGCCGCACGTGGGGCTGTCGGTGCTTCGGTCCCCGCAGCTGATCCCCCGGCTCGGGCCGTCGCTGTCCCCGCTCTGCTGCAGCCGGCACCGGAAGGGAGTCCGATGCCTGCGGGTGCGCGTGCGGGTCCGGCTGGGACGTAAGCAGTGCGGCTGCTGCGGGCTGCAACTGTTCCGACGCTGCAGCCATCAGCCGGGAATAGCACTGGAGCGTGTCCGTCCTCAGCAGGGCCGCGCCCAGGAGCTCGCAGTGCGGCCCGCCTGCTCTATCTTGCATCATGCGAAGCTGCTTGCAAAGACTCTTGCGGATGTTCGCATAGGCGGACTGCGTGTCGTCCCCAGATGCAAACGGGCTCGACCGGCGCAGAGCCGATGAGTAGAGTGCCAGGTAAGCCGCGACATCCTGCGGTGCTTGATTCCATAGTATGTTCTTGGGAGCCGACGGTGAATGATCGGGGCCGTCGTTTGCCAGCTCCTTTGTGATTCGCTCCACGGCAGTCAGCTGCAGTGAGGTCAGCTCTCTGTCTTCCCCAGATAACGCTTGTTGTTGTGCACTACTAGCTATGTTCTGTAAGCGTGAGATATCTGACGAAGGCTGGGACCTACGCGAAGCGCCTGCTGAGGAAGCAAGCCTCAAGGCCATGCCTACGACGAACAAGATTCGTTCTATTTGGCCAGTTAGTGCGTTCCAGACATCACTGTGTAGCGGGTAGGCTTGAATCATAGACGCCGTGCGCGGAACTCGGGGTCACCGTACCGTACTCGAGTACAGGGCTGCTTCAGCCACCTGGCCTTGCCTTGTTGCCTACCACACTGCCTGCTGAACTCCTACGAACCGTGCTCCTCTTACTTGATTACTGTATACTGAAAGCGTGGCTGAGGGCCCAGGATGCAGCAAAGCAACTCCGCTGGTGGACCAGGGGGCAGCCCACCGCTGAGCCCACCGCTGCAACGACCCGCCCGCTAGTCCACCGACCGGTCATGAAGGACAGATGCACTTATGGACTTTCGAGATCTAAAACCAAGTCCACAATTGGTCTGTGAGAATGCACACAATTCGCCGTGCGCCCACGCTGGCCCATGCCCCTGGAAGCCTTCATGCCATAAGCGGTGATGAAGACCACAGACCAAGGGGGAAAATGCAGGCAGGCAGATCCCAATCACTTCATCACTTGTCGTAGACCAGGGCAAGAAAGACCTTGCTTGCATGCAGGGCTTGCTGCTGCCGCATGCATGCTTGGGATACCGGGACCCAGCCGGGAGCCGCAGACCGACGCACAGGGAGGGCCAGGCACGGAAAACTGCACCAGAATTGCACCGCCGGCCGCAAGAGGCAAGACCCCTACGTCCCCTAAACGCTTGGGTCTTCCACACGCCCTTTGTTACCCATGCACCAAAATTACTACACCCCGATGCCTCAGTCGAGCAGGTGGCAAGGGCACCTCTGAACCCATCTCCTGGCGCCCTGGTATTGGCCGCAGTGGCACGAGTGCGTGGGTGGGTGGACTCAAACGGCACCGACGGAACCCAGGCACCTAGACCCCAGACTGCGTGAGTGCGACACAGCCATCAAGCATAAGGCAGCATCCTTGTGCTGGTGCCAGCAACTCCTTAAGTGCAGTACTCCTAAGCACTCGTCATCGAGATCCGCGTCACGGCAACCCGTTTTGGTCGCACGCCTTGGGGACAGTTGCAGCACTACCTGCAGTAGCTGCATTGCGAAGCGCTACCTCCACAGTCAGCATAACCGTTCACCAACGTATGCACCACAGCAGTTACCGTAGCACACCCATGCTAGCCATTGGGGCTATTCGAAGTTCGTGAACCCCCATCCAAGACCAGGACGGCAAACACGAGCACGACAGTCACACGGCCCATGCTGTCACGCCCAGGCAGTCATGCAACCGAATCATGACACCTGCGGGAACCCAATTTTTAAACCCTAGTCGTCCACCGGCGCCACCGCCGCTGCCGCCACCGCTGCCGCCGCCGCCGATGCCACGGCTGCCCGCGCCTCCCGTGGCGTCGGCATCACGTCAAAGACGCGCCACGTGTGCTCAGGCTCACCCCAGCAGCTCTCCCAGGCTGCGCACAACAGCTCCCCCACGTCGTCCGTCGTCGGCTCCCAGCCGCCCAACACGTCATCCACAACACCCAGCTGCCACGACCCACCCTCCTCGCCCTCCGCCGCCCCCAAGAGCAGCTCCCGCACGTGCGGGAGGGAGATGCAGGGCGGGGCGTCGCGTTTCCCAGCGCAGCGCCCAGCCCCACCAGCCTCTCCGGTGCCGCCGGCCTGCGCCCCTGCCCCCGCCGCCGCCACCGCGGCCGCCGCACCTGCACTCACCCCGCTAACCGCCACACGGAGCTCCGCCGGGTATGCAGCGGCAGCCGGCTGCAGCGCGCGAAACAGGTTGTGGCAATGTAGCATGGTCCGCCTCGTCCCCCGGGCTCTCACCTTGCACGACCGCCTCCTCCCCCGCCTGCATGCGCTGCCCCGCCTGCTGCATAGGCAGGAAACAAATTGCATGCGTACGGTAGAGGGTCGCAACTGCACCGTGGGCGAACATGGCTTTCACCGTGCGCCGACCAAGGCCAGCAGGTGCAGCTGCACAGCTACCGCCCACCCCACACGCGACACCAAGTACTGCCCTGTCGCAGACACGCAATTCCTGTACACTCGTGATACCCGCAGCTTCCCGGTTTCCTCAACCCGAGCCAACCACCGGCACCGCCGCCACCGCTGCTGCTGCTGCCGCTGATCCTCCTGCTGCAGCCGTTGGCCCCGCTGCTGCCGCCGCCGCTGTTGCCCCTGCTGCCGCCGCCGCTGCCGCCGCCACGGCAGCGCGGACCTCCTCGGGCGGCAACAGCGCGTCGAACACGCGCCACGTGTGCTGGGGCTCACTCCAGCCGACCTCCCAAGCAACGCGCGCCACCTCCTCCACAATTCTCGCCGTAGGCTCCCAGCCGCCCAACACGTCATCCACCAGGGCTAGCACCCATCCACAACCCTCTACGCCCGCGACCGCCCCCAACAGCAGCTCCCGCATGTCCGACAGGCAGATGCAGGCCGGGAGGCCGCGGCTCCCAGCGCCGCTCCCAGCCCCACCTGCCGCTCCGGAGCCGCCGGCCTGCACCCCTGCGCCGGCTGCGTCAGCCGCTGCCCCTGCCCCTGCGCCTGCCCCCGCCCCCGCCACCGCTGCCCCTGCCCCTGTCCCGCCCACCGCCACTCGAAACTCTGCCGGGAAGGAAACAGCTGCCAGCGGCAGCACGAAGACAAGGTGGTGGCGCATGGCTACGTGGGGCGGCACGTCCTCCAGGGTGTTCCCCTGCGTGACCCCCGCCTCCTCCGCCTTCCAGTAAAGCTCCACGCACGCCCCCAGCAGCTCCATCAGCCGCACGTCTCGCAGCAGCAGCTGCCGCCACGGTGCGTCGCCCCCGCCGGTGCCCCCGCCCCCGCCGCAGCCGCCATCGGCCCCGCCACCTGACGGCTGGCCTGCAGAACGCTCATCGCTCTGCTTTGCCAGCAGCATAAGCTTCACCAGCAGCATAACCGCATAAAGGAGGGCAGTGGAAGCGGGCTCGTAGCATCTCCTTCCGATTGCGTGCACCACCTTTGAGACGCTGACGCCTTGGTTCCCATCACCATCGCCATTCCCCCGGCCCTCGTGCCGTGCCGCCCCCTGTCTCGCCATCAGCTCAGCGCACACCTGCACGGCGCGTGACAATGCCGGCAGCAGCTCAGCCGCCACCACAGACAGCCGCGTCCCCAGGCGCTCCGCAAACCCCGCCGCCGCCGCCGCCGCCTCGCCATCTGTGACCGTGCTAGTGCCGTAGGAGCACGCCAGGCGCTGTGTTCCTGCTGAGAACAGAACGTGCAGGAGCTGGGTGGTGCTCCCAAGAGCTTCATGCGCCGCACACGCCAGGGTATCAACGCTCCTGTTGCCGCCGCGGCAGCGCCCCGCGGCCATCGCACACAGCTCCCCCACCGCCAGACGCAGCCGCCGGGATAGGGCTGACAGCAGCTCCCCCACCTGCTCCAGCGGACCGAACACGACCACCTCCGCCAAGCAGAAGTGAGCTCCGGGGAAGTGGTCGGGTGGGCACCAGATGGCACCGTCACCGCCGACCGCCCCCAAGCGCGTCACAAGCCGGGTCATGCACGGCAGCAGGCCCGCAGCCAGCGCCGCGGACGCGTCGGCGGAGGGCCGATCATGGAACCCTGAGGCGGCAGGTGTGGGTGGCATCGCAAAGCCTTCGTTGCGCACTAAACGACCAGACGAGGTTCACAGGCCGCGCAAAGTGACTAAACGCACATACGCCTGGCCCGACACGACTGCACGCACGTTAACATGCATGTACTGTGATCCCATTACCTACGGAACCACCAAAAGAATTAATCATCATACAAAACTATTTTGGTTCTCCTTCTTGATCACGTTCGGTTTGTTCACGTGCTTCGGGCCCCAGCTCCCGCCTTTCAACCCACCCGTGTGCTCTCTTGTCCAGCCCGGGTAGTCCAGGTGCTCTGGCGCGGCCGCCAGCAGCGCCTCCGGGTGCTGCGCCGCCGCCACATACGTCTCCCACCACGCCCGCAGCTGCACCCGCGTGCGCCTGGGCACCCGCTCCTGGCCCCACACGTCCGGCAGCAGCGCCAGCCGGGCACACGCCAGGGCGTAGTGTAGGGCCGCACAGCCGCTCACCTTTGGCAAATACGGACCGGCGGTGGCGGCGCCCGAGGCACGACCGCAGCCAGCGTCCCAGCGAGCCAGCACTATCCTAGCGAGCCGCAGGCACACGGCGAACGTGGCTGCGCGGTTGAACGGTGGCAGGCTGCTGAGGTGTCCCACCCCTGCGGCCCATTCCACAGGGTCCTCCCCGGCTGCCGCCCCCCCAGCAGTCGCCTTCCCGTCCGCACCGCTTGGCCTAGGTTGGCCTGCAGCGCCCATGCGGTCCACTCCGGGGCCCTCGCTGAGCCCCTCACAGCCTGCCACCTGAGCGCCGCCGCACGCATCCACTCGCCCGTGCCCGGGTCCGGGGTTGGGTGCCTCCGTCGCTGCACCACCGATGTGGGCCGCATCCTCCGCCCGCCGTCCCGTCTCTGCGCAACCGCCTGAGGGCTCCGCCGCCGTTTGCTGCTCCCCCGCCGCCCCGCTGCCTGGTGCCTCCTGCAGCGCCTCACATAGCAGCACGGTCCAGGCGCGCAGGGTGTGCAGTGCAGGGAGTAGGCTGATCAGGCGCCCGCGCTCGTGCACATCGGAATCGCTCTTGAGGGCGGCTTCGCTGACGAACTTGACAAGGGCCCCAGCGTCCTGCCAGTCCAGTGGCCGCAGCGCGAGCATTGCTGGCTTGTGCAGGCCGAACGCGTGGCCCCCGTCCAAGGCGGCGCACAGGTGGGCCATGTGGGTGGCGGCCAGGGTGCAGCCGCAGGGGCGGCGCAGGAAGTCGCACCAGTGCAGCTGCGTGCTGCTGTGTAGGCGGGCAAGCCTTTCGAGCAGGAGGGACTGCACGGCTTGCATCTCACGCACTTGGGCGGGCTGACCGCCATCCGCGCCCGCCAGGACCTGTGCGGTGCCCAGCAGCAGCACGCGTGCCCAGTGCTCCAGCACCCAGGAGGACTGCACGTGGGCGCGCAAGTCTGGCACCGTGAAGCTGTTGGGCGGCCAGGGCTGGTCTGCGCTGCCGCTGCCACAGGCCGTGTCGGCGCCGGACGTGCTGGAGTGCGGCATGCAATGGCAGAGGAAAGCGAGGATGTAAAGGAGCTCCTGCAGCAGGCGCCCAAGCTGCTGCGCGTCGGGCTGTAGCTGCCCCTTCGGCCCGGTGCGTCGCTGTCCCCGCTCTGCTGCAGCCTGCGACGGGCGCGGGTCCGGTGGCCGTGGATGCGCGGGCTGGTCCGGCTGGGTTGAGAGCAGAGCGGATGCTGCGGGCTGCAGCTGTTCCGACGCTGCTGCCAAGAGTCGGGAGTAGCATTGCAGCGTGTCCGTCCTCAGCAGCGCCGCGCCCAGGTGCTCACAACGCGGTCCACCTGCTTCATGTTATATCATGTAAAGTTGCTTGCAAAGGCTCTTGCGGATGGTTGCGTAGGCGGACTTGGTGTCGTCCCCAGATGCAAACGGGCTCGACCGGCGCAGAGCCGATGAGAACAGTGCCAGGTAAGCCGCTACAGCCTGCGGTGCTTGCAGCCATAGTATGCACTTGGGAGCTGACGGTGACGGGCCGGGGCCGTCGTTTGCCAGCTCCCTGATGATGCACTCCACAGCATTGAGTTGAAGCGAGGTCAGCTCTTTGTCTTTCCCGGATAGTGCTTGTTGTTGTGCACTCAAAGCTATGTCCTGTATGCGTAAGATGTCTGACGAAGACTGGGAGCTACGCGGAGCGCGTGAGGAGGCAAACCTTGATGCCATGTTGGCATGGAAACAACAGGCGTTCTGTTTGGCTGGTCAGTGCGTTTAGGACAACATCGTGTAGCGGGCATGCTTTCATCATGGGCGCCATGCAAGCGCGCAAGCGGCGGGAAACTCGCCGTACCGTACCGTACTCGCGTGTCAAAGGCCAGGACACCCCTGGTCAAGGCTGCTTCAAGCTTGCGTCAAGGCCCGGGAAGCTCCCCCGTCAAGGCTGCTTCAAGCCCCCCTGCCTGGCACCTGCCCGTGGCACCTGGCCAGCTTCACCGCCTGCTGAAGCCTGAAAGTCAGCGCTGATGTTGACCTTCGTAGAGTGGTATATGCACAGCGTGGATCAGGGCCCAGGGCGCAGCAAGGCAACTCAGCAGGTGCACTAGCATCCGCGCCCAGTACGCAGCTTACTGCCCGCGCAGACCCTTGCCCTGCCCTGCTAGTCGACCGGCCGGTCCAAAAGACAGATGCTCCATTGAGACAGCCTGCTTACACGATGCACTTAGTGTAGTCTGCATGCACCAGGCCGGCATATGCAACCTCATGGCATCCTGCCGTGCTCCTGCCATCTGCCAAGCCAACACGAGCGGCCCACTGCCACTCAATCGAGCGAGTTGCGCGCTGACTAGGCCACGCAGGTTCTGGCCAAGACCAAGCACATGGCTAAAGATGAAACGCACTAACGCACTGCTGTTGTGCGGCACCGTGCCGCGACTCTGGGCACAGGGCGGGCCATGCGCACCGTACACCTGCTCTTGCGACCAATCAAAGCCATGTGCGGCCCACTGCCATCCCACAGAGTGAGTGCGCGCTGACTAGCACATGCAACTTCTGGCCAAAAACCAAGCACAGGGCTGAAAACCATACGCACTCACAGCTGTTTATATGCGGCGCTCCCGGCATAATGCCATGCGCACTATACCCGTACCAGCTCGTCCGTGGAATCCCCTGATTCAAGCAGCTAACCGCTCACCAGCGAACCGACTGACTTGGCATGCCACGCTCAACCTGAAATGATGCCAACAGGGCCCCATACCGTACATGTGAGCGTACCGGTATGCAGTTCCAATATTTCGAGGCCCACCCACTACGTCAAGGGCGCTGTGCCAAAGGACCTAACTCCTAATGTGGCCCTTTGCCTAGAAGCACTGTGCTGGTTTCCCAGGAACCGATGTAACCCGACATGGGGCTCGCGCAATGGCTGGCGGCAGACACTCAAGTACGTCGGGGCAACAGCAGCTTCAAGTTGCACCCAGTAGTTTGCACCCACGCCCTCCACATACACACTGCGCACACTTCTGCCAGCCACAAGCCTGCAGGCTACCCAACGGCAAAAGGAGACAAAGCCAGCGCATCCACAACTGTGGTTCCACACACAAACGTGAGGTACGTAAGCCCCGCGGGGGCGACCGCTGCATCCGTGACTGACCGCTAACCCACGCAACAGGCCAGTGCTCCAACGGGCAGGAAGCCCAGGTTAGGACGTATTGCCATTGGCCCAACCAGCAGGGAGCTCCCCTGGACCTAACCACATGCTGGGCTACGAGAACGTCCTCATCGCAAGCGGCCCCACACCAGAAAGCTCACGACCGAGCTCACGTAACCTATTCAAAACAATGCTTATTCGCTGTGCAACAGCCGCCGGCCATGGTTATGTGGATGCAAGGACAGACAACAGCAATCAAACGCCTGGGTGCATGCTGCAGCCAGGCGAAGCGGCTGGTGCCACGCACCGCAGCTTGTTATTTCGACGGTGACTGGAGTCCGTCGCAGCTTCCTCTCTCATATTGCCATCCCGCACACGCCACAGAGGCAGCCGACGTGCCGTCCGGGAGGGGTAACTAGCTGCTTTCTCTACTCGTCGACGCGGACCGGTGACCCCGAGCAAGCCATCGCGAGGAGTAGGGAGAGAAAGGGCGTCCATACCTGGATAGCGGTGTCCAGGGTGGTGATAAGCGTCGCACCCCATGTGACAGTGGCTGTCCCTACAAGCGTGAGGACCGAGACAAGCCCCCACGCATCGAAGAGCCGGTCCCTACGGGCACGCAGTTGCTTTAGCCGTGCCTGCAACATTTTCAGCCGCTGCGCCATGCGCTTCTGTACCGCTTTCACCTCAGTCTTAATCTGCTGCTTCGCCGTTGAGTCCCGCCGCGCCTGCACGCTACTGCTGCCCGCCACAGAATCCAGCCTGGAGTCATGGAGCTGTGACTTCGCCAGGTCGTCCATCGCCTGAGACTGACAGGCCTCCAGGTCCGCCAACCCCTCCGCCTGAGCCGTTTCGAGGTCCCACTTGGCATAGGTGCATGCCCTCGTCAGGTCCCCCGCAGTGACCCGACGTGACACGGCTGCCCAGACCATGAAAGGGCTGAGCAGGGCCCCCGGCAGAAAGCTGCCTACCACGGTCACCGCGGCCGTCGCCAGAAAAAGGGCCATGAAGCTGATAGCTAGGCTGTTGTGCCACTGCGACTCCAGTATGTCCAGCCGCGACGCCAGCGCGTCCTGCTGTGCCTCTGCCCCGTCAAGCCGTGACTTCACTTGCCGCGACGCGCCCTGCAGCCTCGACTCGAACCTCGACGCCACAAGGTCCAGCTGCAAAGGTATAAAATGAGCTTTCAGACTCGACTGCAACCCGCGCGCGACGCCTAGCTTGGACTCAACACAGCAGCAGCGCAAACAACCGTTGTATGCCGCCTCTCGCGCTCGCGACTTCGGCCGCATACTCCTTACGTTGCGACTGCCGTTGTCCAGATGCGCCACTTGTACCGTGACCTGGCGTCTGGCCGCGGCTGAGCACAGCGGCACAGAAGCATGCCTTGGCGTCATTATGGACCGGATTTGGAGAAGCATGATCGTGTCTGCCTTGCGTCTTCAGCGTTGAGGGTTTCAATATGTAACGTCTTCAGATGGTGGCTCTAACCCAATGGCACCCGGCTAGCGTTACATTTCATTTTGGGCTTATCCTCCAAAAATGGTGTTTGGGGTCACATGGCAGAGGAACAGCAGCAACTCCGTCAGGAGCTTCGTGAAAATGCTGCGTTAACAGCAGAGGAGAAACAGCTCGTGGCCGGCGCTCTAAAGCGTATCGCTGACAGCCGGGAGGACCTCACCAACACGCTGCGGGCCATTGCGCGGGAGCCTAAAGTCAGCGGCCGGAGCATTGAGGGCAGAGCGGCAGTGGCAGACCGCGACTCTCGCTTGAACCAAGCTCAGGAGAAGCACAATGCCCTTGCCGCCAGCATAGCCGCTGAAGAGCCTTCGTACCTAGACCTCATGCAGAGGCAGCAAACGCGCAGTGACCTGCTCACTCGCCTGGCAGCCCTTACGGAGCAGCCTGGTGCAGCCGGCGCCATGCAGCTGGACGACCCCCCTCCGCGGCAGGGGACGGTCCCGACAGGTGAGGGGGCCGTGGGGGTGCTCACAGGGGGCGCTGACGAGGACTGGGTCAGGGGTGCGCCCGCTAACGTGGCCGCCACGGCAAGAACGACGGCAGCAGTGGCAGCAGCAGCAGCAGCGGCGGCAGCAGCAGCAGCGGGCAGGCCGAAAGCGGCTGCAATGGGGGCGGGCACTGCAGCGGGTTTGCCCGGGCGTGGGATGCAAACGGCGGTGGCCGAGGAGGACGTGGAATTCCTGGTGGAGAAGGCGGGCATGGGCAGCCTCCTGGCGGGGCTGCAGGCTGACCCCGCCCTGGGGCTCAGGGGCCCGAAGCGCACGGGCCTCGCCTCTTTGACCGAGGCGCTGGCGCCCAAGCGTCTGGCCCTAGGGGGTGGGCTGCTGGCCTCCCTGCCCAGCAGGGGGCCGCTGCAGAGCATCCTGCAGCGCGACTTCGACATGGACGAGGCAGCATCCGTTCTCCCGATGATGGGGGACTTGTTGTCGGTAGCCGGCCATAGGTCAGCCGCCCGGGACAAAGCAGCCTTCGAGGCACGGGCCCGCAAGTACCAGGACACGACCCTGCAGCAGGTAGAGCTCATGGGCGCGTTGGCCGACAGGGCCGTGGACCACGAGGAGCGCTCAGACTTCCTGGCCGCACAGGTGCACCACCTGAAGCACCTGTCCGCCGCCGACAGCCTGAGACGGGAGCTAGCCAGTTCGGAAAAAGTGCTGGGAACGTTTGGGGAGGCTGTCCGGCTGCACCTCAACGGCACGGCGGCGTCGCAGCAGCTGGTGCAGGGCATGGCGGACCTGTCCGACTCGCAGCGCGCAGCCATGGTGCAGACGCTGAGCAGCAGCAGCATGGCGGGTGCAGGGCGCGGTCGCGGCGGCGGCCAGCAGCTGCCGCCCCCGCCCCTGCCGCTGCCGCCACGGGTGGGCGGTGCGCAGGGCGACGGCCAGGCCCGCGCCTGCTTCCACTGCGGCGGCCCTCACACTTTCGCAGGGTGCGAGGGGCTCGCTCGCCTGCGGCAGACAGACCAGCCCGCATGGGAGGCCGCAATCCGCCGCTGCCAGCAGCAGGCGGGTGTGCGCCGCGCCCACTAGCTCCCAGCGGCGCCCACCGAGGGCCCCCGGGGCCTGGGTCCCAGGGGGACACCCTCAGTGCCTGCGGACGCGCCGCACGCAGCCACTGAGGCGGTGGGCAAGCCGACGGAGGAGTGCGGATGGCAAGGTAGGCGCTTTCGGCATTACTTGTGCTTGCTTTGGGCTCACTTGCGCCATGCACCGGCAGCAGGGTGATTGGCATCGTTGCTTGGGCGGTCGCTTGCGCAGTTGTTTGCTGTGGCAACCATGGGGGGGGAGGGGCCCTACCCAGGGTGACAGGGTGTGCTGTTCGCGTGCCCGTTCCCCGGGGAGACAGGGGCGCTAGCTCCCGCGTGACTGCGAGCCGTGGCAACCACGTGACGGGCCCCTACCCAGGGTGACAGGGCTGTGCCGTGCCTGTGTGTGTTGTGTTCGCGTGCCCGTTCCCCGGGGAGACAGGGGCGCTAGCTCCCGCGTGACTGCGAGCCGTGGCAACCACGTGACGGGCCCCTACCCTGGGTGACAGGGCTGTGCTG
>VFQN01000827.1_pt1 | contig 55590 bp, 50 predicted proteins | sample 3512371 | NCBI WGS metagenome assembly VFQN01 (sample SAMN10412370, study PRJNA504923) | tailings metagenome | isolation source: Replicate 2 from Balatoc abandoned mine | place: Philippines: Itogon, Benguet | collected 2017-08-28
GGCGATGTAATTTGTTTTCTCGATAATGCGGCAATTTCTTCGGAAGTCAATGGATTCACCCAGTTGACTCCGCAATCGTGTAATCTGTTTTCTTTTTGCCGTGCGGGCGGGAAAAATTTCACGGCGGCAATCGCAGCAGAAAATTTGCAAGGGCCTTCGCGGCATTCGAATCCCGCTTGAATATCAAGCCATTCCCGGGCGCATGCCGAAGTTGCAACCGATCGGAGCCGTCGGGAGGTGTCTGATGAAGGGTGAAAATCGGTGCCGGAAAAGGCCTGCGGGTTTCATCGCAATACAAGGGTTGTCGTCGCAATACGGGAAAAGGACGTGAAAGGGCGTGAAATTTTTTTCTGAAATATCCAGGCGGCGGGACAGGGTTTTTGTCAGACTGCCCATCGCCACGCCCCCAGCAAAAACAGCGTTACCACCCTCGTCGCTATGGATCGGCGGATACGCCTCGGGTCGGCAAGATTTGGCTTGGCGGCCCTCCCTGTCCCGGTCTTTCCACGGTATTGTCGCCCCGCCGCTGTTGAAGTCCGACCCCGTTTCTGAGGTTTCCCGACCGGGCCGGATCGGTTAGAAGGGGCTCGAAGAAGGAGAGACGGATGGCGGACGTACCCGACATGACGAAACATCGCGGCTTCCCGTCCGGCATGCCGGGCACGGGGGTCCAGTTCACCATCAGGCGCGCCAATCCACGAGGCGTTACGCCGATCAAGGCCCTTCCTCGTCGAGCGCGGCCGGGCACGGCCGAGCACCGCATCGACGCGGCCTTCCTCCATGCCCTCTGGCATCATTTCGGTGCGGAGCCCTTCGAGCGCGGCAATCTCGATGCTGCGCGCCTCAACCTTCTCTTCGGCCGCGAAGTCCTGCCTGCCGAAAAGGACTTCGATCCGCTCTCCTATGAGGCCCTGCTCGTCATCAACGAGAAGACCGCCCGCCAGACTTTCCCGGAATCCTTCGACGACGTTTTCGAAGTCTGAGGGCCGTCGCCCGAACGTCCAGGCCAGCGAGGCCTCATCGGGGATCGGCGGCGACCTGCGTCGATAACCACCGCCAGGCATCCCGTACGTCGTCGTCCGCCAGCTTCCGGGGGATGGAAAGGGCGTACCAGGAAAGGCCGGAAGAGACGGTCTCGCCAAAGGGACGCGCCAGCGCACCGGATGAGAGTGCGGTGTCAGCAAGAAGCAGGCTGGCAAGGGCGACCCCCTGGCCGAGTTCGGCTGCGGCAAGGGCAATGTCGCGATCACTGAAATTCGTGCCCTTCCAGGCGGACCCCGCATGGATGCCCACATGACCGAGCCAGTCGGGCCAACCCACAGGGCCTTCTTCGTGAATGAGCGGCGCCGACAGGAGATCGGCAGGTTTTCGAAGTTCCCGGGCAAGGGCGGGTAGAGCGGTGGGCGACAGATGGTCGTGCCCGATCAGAAGGCTTTCGCAGCCGGCCGGTGGCTCGGGCGCGTGGATGATGGCGATGTCCGCCTCCATCGTCTCGAAATCGACGGCCGCGCCGCTGCTGTCGAGCCACGGCTCGCAGGCCGGCGCGGCCGCCTTCAGCGATGGAAGACGCGGCAGGAGCCAGCGCCGCGTGAAATCCCGCGGTGCATAGATGACGACGCTGCCGGGCTTGCGGTAGGGCTCCAGGCGCCGGTAACCTTCCTCCATGATCTCCAGGCTGCGTCGCACCGTGCGGTGATAATCCCGACCCGCGTCCGTGAGGCGCACCTCCCGGCCGATACGCAGGAACAGCGGCTGGCCGATCTGGGCTTCAAGCAGGCGCATCTGGTGGCTGATGGCCGATTGCGTCAGGCCGACCTCCTCGGCGGCCCGGCTGAAGCTCTCAAGCCGCGCCGCGGCCTCGAACCCCTTCAGGAACTGCGTCGGGGGAATGTGTCGGAATTTGATCATACATGAAATCCATTCATCCTAAGCAGGAATGCTTCTCGTTTGTATCGGGCCCTCGTTGGGCAGATAATGAGCGCCATACATGAATAGGAGTCAATCATGGATACGACGATACGGCCGCAACCGCAGGTGAAGCTGCGCCGTCCGGGCGAATTCGAGCCCCATGCCAAGACATGGATGGCCTGGCCGCATCGGCAGGACCTCTACGGCACGCGCCTGGCGGACATGCAGCGTGCCTATGCCGACGTCGCAAAAGCCATCGCCCAGTTCGAGCCGGTCAGCGTGGTGGCCCATCCTGAGCACACGAAAAGTGCGCGCACGCTCCTTGGCGACGGTATCGAGATCGTGGCGCTGCCGATCGACGACTGCTGGATCCGTGATTCCGGTCCGACCTTCCTGACGCGGGCCGATGGCGGGCTCGCCGGGGTTTCCTGGCGGTTCAATGCCTGGGGCCGCAAACATGAACCCTTCGACGCTGACGATGCACTGGCCGGCCGTGTGCTTGCCTATGAAGAGGCGGAGATGTTCCGCTCGTTCCTCCACTGCGAAGGCGGTTCGCTGGCTTGCGACGGTGACGGGACCTTGATCGTCACCGAGACGAGCCTGCTCCATCCCAACCGAAATCCGGGCCTCTCGAAGGCCTGGGTGGAACTGGAACTCCTGCGCATGCTTAATGTCGAAAAGGTCGTCTGGCTGCCCGGTGATCCGCTCGATCTCGAAACGGACGGCCATGTCGACGGCATGTGCTGCTTCGTGCGCCCGGGTGTCGTCATGTTCGAATACAATCCTGATCCGGCCGACCTGCACGGTCGCATCCTCGCCGACAATCTGGCGGCGCTCAAAAGCCAGACGGATGCGCGCGGCCGCAGCTTCGAGGTCGTCCCCATCCCGGAGGCCTATGACGTGGAGGCGACCAGCGAGGTCTTCGCGCGCTCCTACATCAACTTCGCGCTCGCCAATGGCGGCGTCGTGATGCCGACCTTCGGCCGCCCCTCGGGCGAGGAAGCCAAGGCTGCCGTTGCCAAGGCCTTCCCCGACCGGCGTATCGTGACCGTCGATGTCGGCGCCGTCGTTCCCGCCGGCGGGGCGATCCATTGCATCACGCAGGAGCAGCCGCTGTGACCGCCTGGACACGCCGCCGCTTCGTTCAGGCAAGCGCCGGCCTGGCGCTGCTGCCGGCAATGCCGAGCCGTGCCCAAGAGGAGAAGACCTGGATGCCGACCGTTCCCGCCGAAGCCGAACCGCATGCAAGAACCTGGATGGCCTGGCCGAGCACGCCGGCTTTCTACGGTGGCCCCGGCGCCTATTTCGAGAGCGTGCAGGAAACGCTCGGCCGGCTGGCCGCGGCGATTGCCGAAAACGAACCTGTCACCATGGCGGCCCCGGCGAAGCAACACGCGCTGGCCGCGCGCCTTTGCGGCCCCCGGGTCGAGCTCGTCGACATCCCGACCGACGACATGTGGGCGCGCGACAGTGCCCCGGTCTTCGTGCACACGGACGACGGGCGTGTCGCCGCCGTCGATTTCGGCTTCAACGCGTGGGGCGGCAAGCAGGCGCACGCCAGCGACAGCAAGCTTGCCGTGAAGATCGCGGCCTTGGCCGGCGTCGAACACCACGATGCCGCACTTTGCGGCGAGGGCGGCGGCTTCGAGTATGACGGAGACGGCACGCTTCTCCTCACCGAGAGCTGCTGGGTGAACGACAACCGCAATCCCGGACTGGACCGAGCCGAGATCGAGCGGCGCCTCAAGGCCGCGCTCGGCGTCGAAACCGTGCTGTGGGTGCCTGGCGTGCGCGGGCTCGATATCACCGACGGGCATATCGACGGTTCGTTCCGCTTCGTGGAGCCCGGCCTTGTCATTGCCAGCAGCTATCCCGGCGACAGGTCGGAATGGGGGCGTGCCCACAAGGAGGCCCTCGCTATCCTCGCCAAGGCCCGCGATGCGCGCGGCCGTGCGCTTGAAGTCGTCTCCATTCCCGCGGCGACCGAGGTTCGCTCGGAAAGCGAGGATTTCCTGAGCAGCTATGCGAACTACTATGTCGGCAACGGCGCGCTCTACACGCCGCAATTCGGCGACCGAAAGGCCGATACGCTGGCCAAGGACGTTCTCGGCCGGCTGCATCCGGGTCGTCGCATCGTCCAGCTCGACGTTGACCGCATCTATGAAAACGGCGGCGGCATCCACTGCGTCACGCAGCAGCAGCCCGAATAGAGCATGTCCCGCTGCAGCGGCGCGCTTCGGCGTTGGACAATGCGGTGGAAATTGAACCGACACCAGAAACGGAGAATGACCATGAAACGCTGGCTCACGCTTGCGACGGCATGCCTTTTCACGACTGCGGCACAGGCGGAAGAGAAGGTTCTCTACCTCTACTCCTGGGAATCCTACTTCAGCGCCCAGTCGATCGCCGCCTTCGAGAAGGAGACGGGCATCAAGGTGTCCTACGACCTGTTCGATTCCAACGACATTGTCGAGACCAAGATGCTGACGGGAAAGTCGGGTTACGACCTCGTTACCGTCAATCTCTCCCCGCATTTCCTGCGCCAGCTTCCCGTCGGCATGTGGGCGCCGCTGGATCGCACGCGCCTAGCCAATCTCGGCAATCTCGATCCTGCTGTCCTTGCACGTGGGGCAAGCGTCGACGCGGACAACGCCCACAACGTTCCCTGGATGTGGGGCACGACCGGTGTCGGGTACAATGTGGAGAAGATCAAGGCGATCATGCCTGACGCGCCGGTCGATTCCCTGCGCATGGTCTTCGATCCCGCCGTCGTCGAGAAGTTCGCCTCGTGCGGCGTCGGCATGCTCGATGATGCCGAGCAGGTGCTGGGCCTTGCCCTCATCTATCTCGGGCTGAACCCCGACACGACCGACAAGGAGGAGCTGGAGAAAGCGGTGGAAGTGGTCGCCAAGGTCCGCCCCTATGTGCGCAAGTTCCACAGCTCCAGTTATGTCAACGATCTCGCCGACGGCGGCCTTTGCCTTGCCATCGGCTTTTCCGGCGACATGCTGATCGCCAGCAGCCGGGCAAAGGAAGCGGGCAAGCCGTTTACCGTCACCTATCGTCTTGCAAAGGAGGGTAATCTTGTCTGGGCCGATGTGCTTGCCATACCTGCCGATGCGGCCCATCCGGATGCGGCTCACGCCTTCATCGACTTCTTTCTGCGCCCGGAAATCGCTGCAGTCGCAGCCACCGAGACGGGCTTTTCCACTGCCAACAAGGCCGCGCTCGCGCTTCTCGATGAAACGCTCAGGACGAACCCCGATCTCTACCCTTCCGAAGCGGATCAGAAGCGCCTGCACCTGCCGAAGGCATTGAGCCAGAAGGCTCTAAAAATATGGTCGCAGGCCTGGGATCGGGCGAAAGGCTTGCGGTAGCCGACCCGGGCGGCGCCGCGCCGGTGGGAGATTGCCCGGACGATATGCGAGGGCTAGAAACGTCTAGCAACATCTGCCGGAGATCTGTGTCGCCGGCCTTGCGGATAAAAACAGGCGGTGGGGACACCATCAGCCGGGAACCAGACGTCAAGGGGAGGGCATCGATGAAGGTCGTCGAAGCTTCGATCGGTACATTGCGTGAAGCGCTTCAGGCGGGTGAGACAACCAGCGTCGGGCTGGTCGCGGCCTATCTCAACCGCATCGCCTGTTACGATCGGCACGGCATCAGCCTCAATGCGGTGCCGGTGCTCAATCCCGAGATGTTTACCGAGGCGCGGGCTTCGGACCTCCGGCGCGCCCGCGGCGAAAGCCTCGGTCCGCTTGACGGAATCCCATACACCGCCAAGGACAGCTACAAGGTGAAGGGGTTGAGCGTCGCATCCGGTTCGCCGGCCTTCGCCGATCTGATCGCGACGGAGGACGCTTTTGCGATCTCCCGTCTGCGGGCCGCAGGAGCCGTGCTGATCGGGCTCACCAACATGCCGCCGATGGCCAATGGCGGCATGCAGCGCGGTGTCTACGGGCGTGCGGAATCGCCCTACAATGCCGACTGGTTGACGGCCGCCTTCGGCTCGGGCTCCTCGAACGGGTCCGGCACCGCGACTGCCGCGAGCTTCGCCGCCTTCGGGCTTGGTGAGGAAACCTGGTCGAGCGGCCGCGCGCCTGCGGCCAACAACGGGCTCTGCGCCTATACGCCGAGCCGCGGCGTCATCTCCGTACGCGGCAACTGGCCGCTTGTGCCGACCATGGATGTCGTGGTGCCGCACTGCCGTTCGATGGCGGATCTGCTGGATCTCCTCGACATCATCGTCGCTGACGATCCGGACACCCGTGGTGACCTCTGGCGTCGCCAGACCTGGGTGGACATTCCGAAAGCCTCCGATGTCCGCCCTGCCTCCTATGCGGCAGTCGCCCGGACCGCGAGCCTTGCAGGCAAGCGTTTCGGTCTGCCGGCAATGTATATCAACGCCGATGCCGAGGCGGGAACCGGCGGCAAGGTCGGGATCGGCGGCGCCACCGGTCAGCGCATCGAAACCCGCGCTTCGATGATCGCGCTGTGCGCGGCGGCGCGCGCCGCCCTCGAAGCGGCCGGTGCCGAGGTCGTGGTCACCGATTTCCCGGTCGTCAGCAACTATGAGGGAGACCGGCCAGGCGCGCCGACCATTGCGACGCGCGGCCTCGTCAGCCCGGACTATCTTCATCACGAGATTGTCGACCTGTCCGCTTGGGCCTGGCATGACTTTCTGGCAGGCAATGCCGATCCAGCCCTGCGGCGGCTGGGTGATATCGACGGTGCGCGTATCTTTCCTGCACCGCAAGGCAGCTTGCCGGACCGTTACCATGGGTTCGATGACCATATCGCCGACTATCCCGCCCATATGCGTGCGCATCCCATCGCCTCCCTTGACGAGATACCGGGCCTTGCCGAGGGGTTCCGCGGACTGGAAGAGACCCGGCGCATCGATCTCGAAGTCTGGATGGACCGGCTGGGGCTGGACGCGGTGATCTTCCCGGCCGTTGCCGATATCGGCCCGGCCGATGCCGACGTGAATCCCGCCTCGGCCGACCTTGCCTGGCGCAACGGCACCTGGGTCGCCAATGGCAACCTCGCGATCCGCCATCTCGGCATTCCGACGGTGACCGTACCGATGGGCATGCTGGCCGATATCGGCATGCCGGCAGGCCTGACCTTCGCCGGCCGGGCTTTCGACGATACCGCACTGCTCACCTACGCCGCGGCCTTCGAAAAGACCGGCGACTACCGTATGGCACCGCCGCGAACGCCCGAGCTTGCGGAGCTGCCGGGTCCCGGCGGTATTGGGCTGCCTGAAGCGGAGGAGCTGCGACTGACCGTTGCGATTGCACCCGACGGTCACGGGCTCCAGCGTCTGTCGATCGAGGTGCAAAGCCAGGCCCCCTTGCTCTGGCTGACGGTGAACGGCCAGTTCGTTGCCTTCCACCAGGATGGTCTGCGGGCAAGCGCCGTTCTGGACCTCAGCGAGAACAGCCATATCCACAGCGAATGGCGCGCGCCCTATGGTCATATCGTAATCGCAGGCACACAGGGCGCGGCCGCCTACGTCATCGTCGGTGGCGCGGCCTGATCAGAGCGCGGCCTGTCGGAGCGCCTACTTCGCCGTGCTGCGATAGAGCGCAATCCAGTCGTCCGGGGCAATGCCCCGGCACTCGCCCATCATGCTGAAATGGGTTCGAACAAAGCCGTCCCCGGTCCAGGCATAGCCGCCAATGGCCCCGCAATCGCCGATGCCGCGCCCACGGGAGAAGAAATCGAGCCGTCCGGTTTTCGGGTCGAATTGCGCGTTGACCAGCATGTTCTCCATCATCTCCCCTGCGCCGGAGGGGAAGAGGGCGGGTTGTGCCATCGCGGCATCGTCGCTCTCCACCGTCCAGAAGCCCGTGGTGACATTGTAGGCGCCACGTGAACATGCCAAGCCGACAAGGCGGCGTGTACCATCGAGCAGCCACGCCTCGTCGAGGGCGGCAAGCGTCTCCTCGTCCTCGCACAGATCAGAATCGCGCCGCAGCATCTCCTGGCGCACCGCCTCGGCGAGCGCCTTGCCGGCATCGTCTGCAAGCACGCCATCCGGCACCTTGGCGGTGATGACCGGCAAAGCGAGAGCCGCAGGAACACGGCTGCCGCTCCCCTTGCGAATCAGGGCCGATGGGGTGTCGAGCCGACCCTGCTGCTCGTCGATCCACAGCATGGCGGCGACGGATCCGGAAAGCGAAACGTGCGCTGTCATGTCGGGAGTGCTGATCGAAAGCTGTGTTGCCTTGCGGGCCGCCGCGACAAAGGCCGACGCTTCGGCAGGCTGGAAGGTCAGTGAGATGGTGCCGCTATCGGCTCCGACCTGCGCCGCCTCGGCGGTAGCCGGAAAAGCGGCACCATCAAGTTTGAGCCGGAGGGGCACTGATACCGTTTTCCAGTCGCCGAGCACGCGAAGGACGAGCCGAACCGGCGCATCCGCCCCAGCAGCCCGATCGAGGCGCAGATAGGCAATCGCATTGTCCTCGTCGTCGGGCAGAGACAGCGCCGTGCAGTGCCCGACATTGTCGCAGCCTGCCCTCCAGTCCCGAAACTCCCGTATCTCCGGCCCGCTCGCCATCGTTGCCGTCGACAGCAGGGAAAACCCTGCCGCCAGCGCGAATGGCACGAACACACCTGGCGTCCCATTTCCAGTTCCGCACCGCATCGGCGTCTCCCTTTCGCGGGGGCGACACGAGAGGCCTTTCGCTCGCGTGCCCGATTTCAGTGTCGCGGTTTCCGGCGACAAGATCAGCACGCGCGGCGACGACCGTCTATTCGGCACAAGAAAAGGATTTAGCGGCAGACCTGCCGCAATTTCGTTCAAGACCGAAGTGGATTCGAGTTGCGATCTGCAAGGCCAGCTCAATGAAAGGAATGCCTTTGATCACGTTTGGTTACTCCGCCGCCCTCAGGCAGCAGTTCGGCGACCTGTCCTCACAGGTCATGCTTTTCACCGGTGTCACGGCCGAGGCCGATGTGTCCCGGCCGCAGCAGATGTTCACTCGCACCGCACAGCAACGCCTCGCCGAAGGACCCGAAGGCGAGTTCCCCGAGATTCAGGCATGGCGGCGGACCTTCGCGAAGATGGGCCTGAAGCCGACACAATACAGGTGCGCTTCGGAAGCCCTGCTTCGCCGGCTGCGAAAGGAAGATGGGCTTCCATCCATCCATCCCCTCGTCGATCTCTGCAACGCGGTTTCCGTCGCCTTCGCCATCCCCATTGCGCTCTTCGACACCGAGAAGGTTCAAGGGCATCTCGAAGTGCGGCATGCCGTGGGAACAGAAATCTACGAGACCTTCTCCGGTGCCATCGAGACGCCGGATGCGGGGGAGGTGATTTTTGCGGACCGTACCGGACATGCCCATGCACGCCGTTGGTCCAACCGTCAGAGCGGCCGTTCCGTCATAAGGCCGCAAACGCGGTCCGTCCTTGTCGTCGCCGAAGCCTTTCACGATACCGCCGACGATGACCTCGCACGCTTGAAGGTGGCTCTCAGGCAAGCCTTGTCCGAAGCCTGGCCTCTCGGTGATCTCGTCGAGATATCCATGGCATGAATGTTGATTTCCACCGTTCTGCCCGTTGCAGGCACGCCCCGCTTTCGGGGGAGCGGAACGAAGGCTCTGTACGATGGGCGGCAACTGGGTTAGCAATCTTGAATTGATCTCTTTCAGTCCGAGCACACCGAAGCGGGTTTGCATTGAACGGAGGCGTCATGCGCGAATGCGACCTGGTCATGAAAGGCGGGATCACGTCAGGGGTGGTCTACCCGCACGCGATCGTGGAAATCGCCCGTGCCTACCGGCTGCGCAGCATCGGCGGGACTTCGGCCGGTGCCATCGCCGCAGCGGTGGCCGCCGCTGCGGAGTACCGCCGCGAGTGCTCGGCCGGCAAGAATGATTTTACCGGCTATGACGGCATTGTCGCCATTGCCGACGAGATCGGCCGTGACATGGCCTCGCTGTTCCAGCCCGCGCCGAAGTTGAAGCCCCTGTTCGACATCCTGATGGCCGCATCGGCCGCCGGCATTGCCGGCAAACCGATGGCAGTGATGAAGGCGATGCTTGCAGCCTATCGCGGCCGGGCGTTGACCGCAGCGGTCCTCGGCCTTGCCGTGGTGGTGGTTGGCATCTGCCGTTCGGACGTATCTCTTGCTGTCCTGGGGATCGTTGCCGGGATCGTCCTGCTGGTGACCGCCATGGGCTTGGCCCTGTGGCGTGCAGTCAAGGCCGACCTGCCGGCGCACGATTTCGGGATCTGCCCCGGCCTGACCCAGAAGGGCAATGGCAAGCCCGCGCTGACCGACTGGCTTGCGGACCGCATCGACAGGGTGGCCGGCAATCTCGGCCCTGACGGCATTGCTGGTGACCCGCTTACTATCGGCCAGCTTGCCGATCACGGCATCGAGGTCGCAACCATGACGACCGACCTGTCGTCGGGCCGGCCCTACCAGCTGCCGCTGAAAAGCGACCACCACTATTTCTCCCGGCGCGAATTCGAGGCGCTTTTTCCAAAGCGCGTGGTTGATTATCTGGTCCGCGGCAGGGCGCCGCTGGCTGATGTCGGCCCGCAGCTCCCAGCCGATCTCTATCCGCTTGCCAGTGGCAGGGATTTCCCGGTCCTGCTGGTCGCGCGCATGAGCCTGAGCTTCCCGGGGCTGATCAGTGCGGTGCCGCTTTACCGTTTCGATGACCTGCTTCCCGAGGGGCCGGGCCGGTCAAAGGTGCGGCGCTGCCTGTTCTCGGATGGCGGCATCTCCAGCAACTTCCCCATCCATTTCTTCGATTCCTTCCTGCCGTCGCGGCCGACATTCGGCATTACGCTTTCCCCTTGGGAGAAGGCCCGTCACGGCGACGTGCGCGTCGAGCTCCCCAGTCATCCACGCCAGAGCACGCACCTTCCGGTTCGGACCATCACCGGTATCGGCAACGCCTTGAGCTCGATCCTCAACACTGCGAAGGACTGGCAGGACACGCTGCAGTCGCTGTTGCCCGGCTACGCAGACCGTATCGTCGACATCCGCCTCGACGAAAGCCGGGAGGGCGGCATGAACCTTGCGATGGACGAGAGCACCATCCGCCAACTCGGTGACTATGGCCGTCAGGCGGGACGGGCCTTGGTCGAACGCTTCGATTTTGACGAACATCGCTGGCTGCGCGCGGTCTCGCTGATGCCCAAGCTGGAAGGCGCGCTGGACGGCATGGCGACCGCCTATCGCGCCCCACCTGCCGGTGGCGGGCCGATCTACGAAACGCTGCTGACCGACCACACCCCCCGCGCCTACAGGAATACCCAGAAATGGCGCGAGGAGGTGCTGGTGCCGTTTGTCACCGCTTTGGCCGGGATCGGCGAAAAGGCCGCCGACGCCCAGGCTGCGGACGGGGCTGGCTCTGTGCGCAAGGGTGCGGTGCCGAACGCCGACAGCAATCTGCGCCTTGTCGCCGGTGCCGACCGTGCGCCGGTGCGCAAGACGTCGTCCTCCAACTAGGCGAAGGAGGAGCGGACGGTGTTCTTCTTCGATCATGGGAGCCGGGACCGGGTATTCCCCGGCAGCCTGCAAGGGCGAGACAGCGGGCTGCACGACATGACCGCCTATTATGCGCTCGATCGGAGGGAGCGCCTGCAGACCGATGTGCCCTGGGTCTGGAAGTCTCCGCTTGGGCGCGACGTTCTCGACGCGTTGGCAGCGCTTTCCTACGGCAAGTGCCCCTTCTGTGAGCAGGCCGATCGGCGGCTGCAGCCATACCGGTTTCGCCCGCCGGCCTATGCGACCCCGATGAAGCGGCCGGAAGACAGGGAATGTTACCTGTGGCTCGCCTTTCAATGGGAAAACCTTTTCCCGATCTGCGAGGGATGCCTGCCGCAAGACAAGGCCTATTTCCCCGTCGATGGCCCGCGCGCCGCGCCTCCTCCTTCCTCCCTGGCACCCTTCGGCACAGCGGGGCTGCAGATCGACGAGACGCCGCGCCTCTACTTTCCCGGTGAAGTCACGAAACCGGCCGCCGCCTTCAACATGAAGCTTGATGGTTTTCTGCTTGGCAAGAACCGCCGTGCCGAACCGACGATCGTCCAGTTCAATCTCAACCGTACCGATCTCGTCCGCCGCCGCGCGGCAGCCTTGACGGGGTGGATCGGCGAGATACGCCGCGCTCCGCTCGCGTTCTTCGACCTTGCACGGTGGATGGAAGAGGACCGCTCCTACAAGGAAGTCGAATTCGGCGGAGCGCTCTACCTGCTCCTGCGCCGGATTGCGGACAAACTTTCCGGACGCTTCCAAGCATCCGGTCCGTTGTCCACCGAACGCATCGGCGCGACCCTCAGCAGCTGGTCTCGGCGGAGTGATTTTGCGGCGGCGGTTCGCGAAACCCTTCGCGAATTGCGCAGTGAAGACAAGGACATGGCGCGGGGGCTGCAAGGCACCAACGAACAGAAGGCGGTTTCCCAACCGCGCCCGACATACTCGCAACTCCGCGCCGCAACCATCAAGAACTACAAATCGTTGGAGGCGATCTCCTTCGCCTTGCCGGACCCGCCGCATGACCCGGCCATGGGCAGCAACCCCGACGAACTGCCGCCGACCCCATGCCTGCTCATCCTTGGAGAAAACTCGACCGGCAAGAGCTCGATCCTCGAAGCGATCGTGCTTGCCGCAATCCCGGAAGACATGCGTGACGAACTCGATCTGAACGGCCGCAACATGACGCTCAATCCGGAATATATGGGCGAAACCGGAACGAGCGCCACGCGTGACTGCCGTATCGAACTGGAGTTTCGCGACGGCGGCGGCACGAGCCTGACGATCGGTGCGAAGGATGGCCGCATGCGTACCCGATCGAAGCTGAAGAGCCTGCGGCCGCCGATCTTCGCCTATGGCGCACACCGGCTTTTCGGCAGGGCACGGCAGAAAAGCTATGCCCGCCGAATCGAGACGCTGTTCCGAAACGACCGCCAGATCTCCAACCCCGAGCCATGGCTTGCCGGATTGGCAAAGCGGCGGCCGGAGGCACTCGGCGAGGTGGTCAGTGCGCTGCGCCATATCATCCGCATCGACGGTGATTTCCGTGATATTGAGGTGAAGCCGGGCAAGGAAAGCGAAGCCGGCCGTTGCATCATCAATGTGCGCAAGAAGAAGCAGGATGGCAGCGACTATATCGTGCCGCAGCGGCTCGACATCGTCTCGTCCGGTTATCGGGCCGTTCTGGCACTGGTCTGCGACGTGCTCGAAGGGCTGATGGATGCCGCGCCGCATCTTTCCCCGCGTGACGCGCGCCATGGCGAGGCGATCGTGCTTGTCGACGAGATCGAAGCGCATCTGCATCCGCGCTGGAAATTGCAGATCGTTGCGGGCCTGCGCAAGGCGCTGCCGCGCGTTACCTTCATCTTCACGTCGCATGATCCGCTCTGTGTCAGGGGCATGCGCGACGGTGAGGTGATGATGCTGCACCGTTACCAGAACACCGGTGACGGCCCGAGTTCCATGCCCGAAGTGGTCGAGCGCATTGCCGATTTCGATCATATCGAAACGATGACCGTCGAGCAGCTTCTGACCTCGGACATGTTCCAGCTCTTCTCGGCCGACGACCGGCGGACCGATCATACCTTTGCCGCGGTGGCCGACCTTCTGGCCCGCGACAGGAGCATCCTCGACGAAAGGGAGCGGGCCGTTCTGGCCGATTTCAACGCCGCCATCGTCGACGGATTGCCCTATGGCCGCACCGAGGTGACGCGCGTCGTGCAAGAGGCGGTCGCCGAGTACCTTGCGATGCGGCGCACCGCCGCCAGCACGCGCGTCAGTGCGGCCCGCGAGGCTGCGAAGACGGAAGTCAAAAGATTCCTTCAAGGATTGCTGGAATGAGGCGCGCCAACCGCTCGCTGGCAACGGAACCGGCGATCCTGCGCAAGCCGCGCCCGTCGGACGGCAAGTCCGAACTTCAGCTCGTCACGGAGCATATGGAAAGGATCGCGGCCGGGGAGAAACTGGAGGCGTTCGATTTCGCCCGATACAAGGAAGCGTCCGTCAAGACCGCCCTCGAGACGCTGTTCCATGGCAAATGTGCCTACTGCGAGAGCGTTTATGCCGGCCTCCAGCCGGTGGATGTCGAACACTACCGGCCCAAAGGCGAGGTCGAGGGCGCTCCCGGCCATCCCGGCTACTGGTGGCTGGCGATGGAGTGGAGCAACCTCCTGCCGAGCTGCATCGACTGCAACCGGCGCCGCAGCCAGAAGACGCCGAAGCCGGGCGAGGACCGGCTGGTCGCCTTGCGTGCTGACGGTGATTTCGACCGCTCCCGCAGCATCCTGACCGGAAAGCAGAGCGCGTTCCCGCTCGAGGAGGGGAGTGTGCACGTGGCCCGCCCCGGCGACGACATCGAGGCCGAGAAGCGTCTCCTGCTCGACCCAACGCGTGACGACCCTGACCTGCACCTCGCCTTCCACGTTGATCGCGTGCACCTGATCAGCCTCATCCATCCAAAATCCCTCGATCCCGGCGGAGCCGCAGGTCTCCCCGATGCCCTGGCCGATCCTGCCGCGATCGCGAGCGCAGCCGTTGCATCAAGGGTCAGCGCTGCGGGCGCGGTGTCGATCCAGATCTACGGGCTGAACCGGCTTGGCTTGGTGCAGGCGCGCACGCGCGTGCTGCGCGACCTCGAGTTCCTTCTGGCAATGAGCCTGAACCTCCATGAGATCGCTGCGGACCTGGCCGAAAGGGCGGCAGTCCGATCGACCGAACTTGCCACCCTGCATGGCGCAGCAAGAGAGCGCCTTTCCGAAGATATCGCCATGGATGAGCGAATTGCCGGCAAGATCGGCCGCTACGCGGAGGAGGCGCAGGCACGTATCCGCGAGATGGCCCAGCCGCAGGCCCCTTATTCAAGCCTGGTCCGCGCCTGGATAAGGGCCTACCTGGCGGAATAGGAAAGCCGAGGTCTGCCGGTTCTCTTTTCGGAAGAGAAACAACCGAAGCTATGCGGTGCTGTGACCCAAGGCCTTAAGTGGTCTGGTGGCTTTCAGAGACCAGGGCAAGGCATTTCGACGGCTGGAGTGGGTCCGTTGCCGACGCTTCAGTGAACAGGAGCGAGGTACCGTTTCGAATACAAATCCTGAACCCAGGCATGTTGCGCAAACGGCAACACCTCCCCGGGATCGGGGAGGTGTACGCCTCCGGACGTCATTGCGGCAGCCGTGTGCGGGATGCTCACGTTGCCGAAGTGGCGCCCAATCGATGGCCGTCTTGCGGGTCGAAGAGATGCAAGTGCGCGCTGTCGGGTAGGATGTGCACGGTTTCGCCGGGCCGGATATGCAGGCGGTCGCGGCCGAGATAGGTGAGCTTCTGCCCGGCCATGTCGAGTAGGAGCAGGGTTTCCGAACCGGTCTGCTCGACCACCACGACGGTTGCCGCCGTGCCCGCGGGATCGAGCGTCAGGTGCTCGGGTCGGATGCCGAGTACGGCCCGGGCGGTGTCTACAGCGGTGCCGGTTGGAGCCGACAGGCCGCAGCCGGCGACGAAATGCCCCCTTTCGATGCGCCCCTCGACGAAATTCATCGCCGGTGAGCCGATGAAGCCGGCGACGAACATGTTGGCGGGGCTGTCGTAGAGCTCGAGCGGCGATCCCACCTGCTCGACGATGCCCGCCCGCATGACGACGATCTTGTCTGCCATGGTCATCGCCTCGACCTGGTCATGGGTGACATAGACCGTCGTGGTGCCGAGGCGCTGGTGCAGCGCCTTGATTTCCGCACGCATCTGCACGCGCAGCTTGGCGTCGAGATTAGACAGGGGCTCGTCGAACAGGAAGACGCGCGGATCGCGCACGATGGCGCGGCCCATTGCGACACGCTGGCGCTGCCCGCCGGAGAGCTGGCGCGGCAGGCGGTCGAGCAGGGCCGAGAGGTCGAGGATCTCGGCGGCCGCCGCCACACGCCTCTCGATCTCCTCCTTCGGCTTGCCGGCAAGTTTCAGCGAGAAGCCCATGTTCTTCGCGACGGTCATGTGCGGATAGAGCGCGTAGTTCTGGAACACCATGGCGACGTCGCGCTGTTTCGGCGGGATGTCGTTGACGACACGCGCACCGATGCGGATCTCGCCGCCGGAAATGCCCTCCAGCCCGGCGATCATGCGCAAGAGGGTGGACTTGCCGCAGCCGGACGGGCCGACCAGCGCAACGAATTCGCCGTCCCTGACCTCGACATCGACGCCGCGCAGGACTTCTACGGCGCCATAGGACTTGCGGGCATCCCGGATCTGGACTTCAGCCACGGTCGCCTCCCGAGACGGTGTTGAATGCGAGGCGCGAAAAGGCTTCGGGCGGTGCCCCGTTTGCCTGCATCAGGCGGGTCATCAGGTCGGTGAGGCGCTTTTCTTCGTCGGGATCGGCGAGCGGCTTTTCCTGGCCGGGATCGCTCGCAAGGTCGTAGAGGCGCGTTTCGGATTCGAGCAGCGCCCCGGGGCCGTAGTTGTTGTACATCGGCGAGCGCTCGATCACCGGCACCTTCAGCAGCGTCGCGCCCTTGGTGAAATCGAGCGGCGGCGAGAGTTCGACATTGGCCAGCTCGTCCGGTGAGAACGGCGAGAAGATATGTGTCGGCATCAGCGTGTACTGGTAGAGCTCTTGCTGTGACAGGTTCTCCGGGAAGCGGTGATAGGTGTAGCGGCCGTCGGCGACATTCACCGCACCGCCGAAATAGCCGAACAGGGCGCCCTGGCGCGGCGATGTGCCGTCGGCCATTGCGCACAGGGAGAAGCCTTCGTTCTCGGCCGGTGGCGTGGCGCCGAAAAGGTCGAGGAAGGTGGCTGCCAGGTCGATCGACTGGCTGAGCGCCTCCGTGCGGCTTCCGGCGCGCCCGGCATGGCGGGGGTCGTGCAGGAAGAGCGGGATATGCGCCACTTCCTCATAGAGGTTCATGCGGTTCTTCGCCCAGAAATCGTGCTCGCCGAGCAGGAAGCCATGGTCGGTGGTGACGACGAGGGCGGTGTCCTTCCACAGGTCGTGACGGTCGAAGTAGTCGAGCAGTTCGCCAAGCAGGTGATCGCACATGGCCACCACCGCATAGTAGTTGGCGCGCAGCTCCTCGCATTCCTCGGGCAGCTCGTCGACACGGCCGTAGCGCGGCCAATCGCGGATCGGGCCTTCCCAGCCGGTGTCGAACTGCGCCTTGAAGCGCTCCGGTGCCGTGAAGGGCTCGTGCGGATCGAAGGTCTCGATCTGCAGCATCCAGTTGTCGGCGTCGCGGTTGCGGTCGAGGAAGTCGAAACCCTCGGCAAAGCAGCGCACGGACGGGAAGTCCTTCTCTTCCTTGATGAACTCGCGGTTGATGATGTTCTGGCCGAAATAGGAGCGCCGCTGGTCGCTGAACTGGCGGGCATGGTATTTCTCGCGCAGGCGCTCCCAGTGCGGCTGCACCATCGCCTTCCAGCGATCGCCTTCCTGGCCGCGCACGAATTCGTAGGAATCGTAGCGGTTGTGATAGGTCGCGCCGCCATCCTCCCAATAGTGGAAGTGGTCGGTCACCAGATGGCTGTAGGTACCGCATTCCCGATGCAGGATTTCGGGAAAGGCGTTGTCGAAGGGCTCCAGCGGCCCCCAGCTCCGGTGCAGGAAGGTGAGGCGGCCGGTCAGCATGTCGCGCCTTGCCGGCATGCAGGGCAGGCTGCCGACATAGTGCTTGTCGTAGGTCACGCTGCGGGCGGCGAGCCGATCGAAATTCGGCGTGGGGATACGTGTTCCGCCATAGGGCCCCAGCAGGTGCCGGTTGAGGGAATCGAACAGAACAAAAACCGCCTTCATGCTATTTCACCGCTCCTTGCGTGAGGCCCTTGACGATGTAGCGCTGCGCAACGAGCAGCACGAGGATGGCCGGAACCATTGCCAGCGCGGCGCTGGCCGCCATCTGGGTGTATTGAATCTCGAAATCCTGGGCGAACTTGGCGATGGCGACTGGTACGGTGGCCGTCTGTTTCATCGTCAGCGTCAGGGCGACGGCGAATTCGTTCCAGGAGAAGATGAAGGTGAGGATCGACGTGGCTGCGAGGCCCGGCGTGATCAGCGGCAGGATGACATGCCACAGGATATGCGGCGTATCGGCTCCATCCATGATCGCGGCTTCCTCCAGCTCCTTCGGCACGTCGCGCACGAAGACAGCCATCAGCCAGATCGCCATCGGCAGGTTGAGCGTTGCATGGGCAAGGATCAGGCCGGTGAAGGTGTTTTCCAGCCCCACCGCTCGCGCCATGGAGAACCAGGCGCTTGCCAGCGCCACCGGCGGGATCATGTGGAAGATCATCGTCCAGGCGAGGAAGAGATGCACGGTCCAGGTCGGCCAGCGCATCCTGTTCAGCGAGAAGGCGGCGAGCGTGGCGATGACAACGCAAAGGACGGTGCTGACGACGCCGACGATGATCGAGTTGCGATAGTTGAGCAGGAAGTCGGAGGTCTTCGACCAGAGCACCTCGGCAAAGTTGCTGCCGATCGGTGTGAAGAGTACGTCTCCCATCAGAAGCGAGATCTGCGTGCGGAAACCGGCGGCGACGGTCCAGAAGATCGGCACGAGGACGAGGGCGGCGGTGACCGCCAGCACGATATGGACGGGAAGGGCGGAGTTGGTGCGCCGGCTCATGAGGCGGCTCCCGTGCGGCGGCGTGCCGAAAGGGCGACGACGAGAAGCAACGAGACGAGGAAGATGACGGCGACCGACATCGCCGAGCCGTAGCCCGCCTTGTCCTCGGTGAAGAAGCGCTGGTAGAGCGTGAAGCTGATCACCTCCGTCGAGGTGCCGGGGCCGCCGCTGGTGAGCAGGTAGACCTCGTCGAAGACCTTGAAGGCGAGCACGAGGCGGAAGGCGAAGGTGACGATGATCGTCGGGATCATCAATGGCAGCGTGACGTAGATCAGCTCCTGCCAGGCGCCTGCACCGTCCATCTTGGCGGCTTCGAAGACATCCTGCGGCAGGGATTCGAGCCCTGCGAGAAACAGGAGGAAGCAGAACGGCGTCCAGTGCCAGATATCGACGGCGATGACCGAGAGCAGCGCAGTCTCGGGACTGCCCAGCCAGTCGTGCGGCAAGATGCCAAGGAGGCCGAAGGCCTTGTTGACGAGGCCGAAATCGAAATTGAGCATCAGCTTCCAGATGGCGCCGATGACGATGCCGGGGATGAGGATCGGCAGGATGAAGATCGCCCTGTAGAGCACGCGGCCGCGCACGATCTTGGTGCAGAGCAGAGCCATGGCGAAGCCGAGGATCATCTGGCCAGCGACGGCGCCGAAGGCGAAGATCAGCGTATTGGAAATGCCGGCGCCGAAAAGGCTGTCGGAGAACAGCGCCTGGTAATGGGTAAGGCCCACCCAGCTGCGCACCTGCTGCCCGTCCACCCAGGTGATGTTCTGGAAGCTGGTGAGGAACAGGTTCGCGATGGGAAGGACACTGAGGGCGAGCATCATGGCGAGGGCAGGCCCGAAGGTCAGCCAGCGCCAGAGACGCTGGCCGCGGTCTTCGGAGACCTTTGCCGGCCGCCGCGGGGACGATGGTATCTGTGCTTGCGCGGCGGCCATGGTCCGGTCCTTACTTCAGCGGATCGAGCTTGCCGGTCTTGTAGGAATGGCCGGCCATGATCTTCTCGATCTCGTCAGACATGCCGTTCAGGGCGTCGATGGTCGTGATTTCGCCGGCGACGGCCCGGTTGAGCCCGAGCTCCAGCACCGAGATGACCTCGCTTGCCTCCGGGAACTGGTAGATGTTGACTGCATGCGGCAGGGCTTCGGCGAGCGGCTTCATCCAGCGATAGCGGCGCTCGTCGGCGATCGGTTCCTTGTAAACCGCCGCATTGACGGGAATGCCGCCGGCCTTGGCCGTCTCGAGCTGCGCGGCCTTTGTCTGGAACCAGCGCAGGAACTCCACGGCAGCGCGCTTGCGGTCGTCGGGCACGTTCCTGGAAATGCCGGCCAGCCAGTGGCCGAGGCCCGGCGAGGTGGGGATGCCTTCCACGGAAGGCGTCGGCGCCCACTCGACCTTGTCGACGATGGCCGACTTGTTCGGGTCGTCCATCTGAGACCAGGCGGCGATGACCATCATGATATGGGCGGAATGGCCGGTGACCATGGCCTGGATGACCTCGGCCTGGTCGGCGGCCGCCGTCTTCGGATGACCGGCCTCCTTGGCGAGTCGCACATAGTAGTCGAGTGCTTCGCGGCCGTGATCGGAGTTCAGCGTGACGGAGTAGTCGCCCGCCGACTGGTCCTTGAAGATGCCGCCGCCGAAACCGTAGAGATAGGGGTAGAAGTCGTAGGCGACGGTATGTGGCCCGCGCGCGCCGCGCTGCACGATGCCATACATGCCCGGCGGGTTGTGGAACTTCTTCGCGTTGGCTTCGAGTTCCGCAAAGGTCTTCGGCGCCGAAAGGCCGGCCTCCTGGTAGAGGTCGCCGCGATAGTAGAGCATCGGGATCAACGGCGAGACTGGCATCGACATCAGCTTGCCGGCCTTGGTCATCGTCTTGTTGGCGGCGTCGTAATAGATCGTGTCGCCGAGCGTATAAACGTCAGGGTCGAGCTTGAAGCCGGGGTCGATATCGGTGATGGCCTCCACGAAGCCGCCGGCATACATTTCGGCGAACCAGCCGGAATTCATGATCAGGATATCGTACTGGCCCTCGCTTGCGCGCACGGAGTTGCGCTGCTTTTCAAGCGAGCCAGCGAAAGGGTTGACGTCAAGTTCCACCTTGTTGCCGGTCTCGGCCTCATAGGCCTCCACCGTCTTGCGGAAGCTTTCGAACCAGGGCGACTGGTTGATCACGATGGTGATCGGCGCGACGCTGGCGGCGTAGAGCGGTCGGAATGCGCTCGGCACAAGGCTGGCGCCTGCGGCCAGCCCCATGCCCTTGAGGACGTTGCGTCTTGGAATGCGGGTCGTAGAGGTCATCGATGAGTCTCCCATTGCCTCATGAATGTTCACTGCTTGCTTTCAACGTCGCGGAAAACGGAGGGCTTCTCCGCCTTCCTATTCGCAAAAGATCGGACTTGCCCAGTTCCATTGGCCATTGGCCTGGCGCATGCGGGCGTAGATCCAGTCGCCCTTGCGCAAGGGGTCGATGGCGAGCTTTCCGCGCCACTGCCATTGATGCGGGCGCGGCAGCGGATGCAGGCGGAAGGCGGGGCTGTCGATCGGGCCGAGATTGCCCGAAAGCGCGCCCTGGAGCAGACGCTCGGCGCTTACCTCGAAATTCTGGCCGTCGAGCACCAGTCGGACCTTCGCATCCGGTGTGATGCGGATGCGCGCCGCGATCGCCTGCATCGAGGCTGTGGTGTTGTTGGGGTTGGCGATCGAGCGGATCGCAAAGTCGATGCGGTTGCCGGAAAGGCGGATATCGTTTTCGTCCTTCGCGTCGCCGCCGCCCTCGAGCGGCGAGACCACTTCGGAACCGCGCAGGCGCGGCTCGACGGAGAGGATGTCGCCGCCGGCAAGTTCCAAAGAGCCTTGCCAGTCGTGGAATTTTCCGCGCGCGCCCCAGCCGAGTTCCAGCACGAGCAGGGTTTCCATGCCGCTCCCGGCATTGTCGATCGGGTTTTGCTGCAGGTCCGGGGTCACCCGGCCGATGACATCGCCGTTGCGGATGAGGTCGATATAGTCGATGGCGCCGCCTGCGACCGCTTCGAGTTCAAGCGCAGCTTGGCCGCCGGCCGCAACGCTGCCGCCCTGCATGGTGTCGCCGATCGCAAAGAAGAGGTGGCTCGCATCGCCGGTAAGGGCATTGGTGCGGCGCCGGTGGATGCCGTTCCAGAGGGCCGTGCGGGAATTCTCCGGTGCATAGACGGCCGAGCGGCCATGGCCGTAGGAGCCGGGATAGCCGCTGTGATGGTCGGTATTGCCGAGAAAGCCGAAGCGTATGCCACGGTTGAGGCCATGGCGGGCGGTAGACTGGCCGTCGCTCGGGCCCATGGAGTGCAGGAACGGCCGGTCCATGACGGATGTCTCGGAACAGCCGTGCATGGAGATGATCTCCATGACCGGCGACAGGTCTTCGACGACCGTGTCCCAGTTCACGCCGCGCGCGCCAAGGCGGTAGCCGATATGGTGCGGAAAGGCGAAAACGCCGTCGCCATAGGTGGCGCGCAGCTTGGCATGCAGCTCTGCCGGCGTATCGGCCTTGATGACCTCCTGGCGGGCGATGTCGCGATAGACGATCGTGTAGTCGCCATGGGCGAAGGAATGGATTTCGTAGCCTGGAAAGACGGTGAAGGCGCCGGGTTCGTCGGCTGCCGCCAGTGTATCGAAATGGGCATCCCACAGTTTTTCGAGCTTGGCGAAACCCTTGACGTGGAAATCGACGATATGGGCGACACGCGGGTCGTCGACCGGCATGTCGGGCCAGTAGGCGTGCCCCGTGACGGAGACGAAATCCAGCTGGCGGCGGGCGCGGCGCAAAGCCTGCTCGAGGCTGCCGTGGCCATAGGAAATGTCGCAGTGATTGTGGATGTCGCCATAGAACGGCCGGACGCCAAAGCGCGAGGCAAGTGGCTGTAGCCGTTCCGGCAGACGCTCACCCAACATATCGCACCCCTCCCCATTGCGAATGGCCAGGAAGCGTCGTGCTCCAGGCAAATTCGGCTGATACAATATGTATTGTACCGTAGCAGATGCATTTCTTGATGCAAGCGTGTTTTTGGGCTGATGATGCGTGTCGTCGTCCGGCTGGCGTGTGTCTGTCAGCGGGACGGTGCGCCGGTGCTTTCGCGGAACTCGGCAACGCAGTCGAGATAGACGATCTGGGGCGCCTCGCGCGGCGCTTCGATACGGTTGTGGATGACCTCGATCAGGCTCCTTGCGGCCGCCAGATACGAACTGCCGGCCATGCTCATGAAGCCGAAATGTTCGGTCGGAACGTCGTGGTGGCCGAGTACGACGAGGCTGAGGTCCTGCGGGCAGGAGATACCCATTTCGGTGAGGCATTGCCGGATGCCGAGCGAGTCGGAAATGCCGAGCGTTGCCATTGCCGTGAAAGGAAGCCGGCCGTGCCGGTCGACAAGTGCGCCGAGCGCTGTTTTCAAGGCGTCACCGACCCGCTGCGTGGGGTGCAGCACACCGCCGAGCGCGATGCTTTCGGTGTGCTCCCAGCCCGTCTTGTGGCGGCGGCCAATACGGTCGAAGGCGCGCCGCACGGAGAGGATCGGCTGCGCCATTGAATCCAGCGAAACCAGGGCGATGGAGCGGTGTCCCAGCTCCGAAAGATGCTCGAGCGCCAGGTCCAGCGCCTCCTCCCAGTCGGTGCCGACCCGGTCGATATCGACGCCCGCGACGGAGTTGCCGTCGACGACGAGGGCACGCGTCTTGCCCTGGAGCAGATTGAGCAGCCGGATCGGGATGTTCTCGTAGTGGGACTGGAGGATCGCAGCGTCGAAATCCGGAACCGATGTCAGGATGTCCAGCAGATGGCCCGTATTGTGGTAGGAGATCTGCACCACCTTGCTGCCGGTGCGCGACAGGTGCCCGACGATGTGGTTCTGCACCAGCACGCAGCGCTCGTTGAGGCTGGCATTCGACAGGATCAGAAGGCTGTCGAGGTGTCTGGCGGGGCCGGCGCTATCCTGCGTGGCCGCGTCGCCGTCCTTGACAACATAGGTTCCGCGGCCGACCTGCGAGGTGAGAAGCCCTTCTTCGCGCAGACGCGTCAGCGCCTCCTGCACGGTCGCCTGGCTGACCTGATGGCTGCGCATCAGCTCACGCACCGTCGGCAGCCGCGCGCCGTCGTCGAGTCGGGCAATCTGGTCCCTGAGGGACACAAGGACCGCATGTGAAGAGGCTGCGCGCAAGGGTCTGCCCCGTTCGTCGATTCGTGTGTGTTTCTTGTTGCTTCTAACCGGATACATTTTGAATCCCGCCCCGGCAATCCCGCCGTTCCCGCGGATGGTCGGGGGAGGCGGGCCTCCTATTCATGTCTGATTGTATTATAGCGGATACAAATTGCACTTTACAATTTGATTTTCGCGTATACGCTTGGCTTCCGGATCGGCAAAGACCGTCCGTCGCAGCGATCGGAAGGGGAGTCCGTCGTGTCGCAAAGCCAAGTCATCGAACGACGCAGCCCGGTCGGCGGGGCGGAAGGCCAGAATCCTGCCGGAACGGACTTCATCCGCATCGACAGTGCGCGCAAGGTGTTCACGCAGCGCAGCGGCGGCGCCGTTCCGGTGCTCGAGAGCATCGATCTTTCCATCGCAGAGAACGAATTCGTTTCGTTTATCGGCCGCAGCGGCTGCGGCAAGACGACCCTCCTCAACATGATCGCCGGACTTGAGGATGTTTCCGCCGGCCGGATCACCATTGCCGGCAAGGTCGTCACTGGACCGGGACAGGGGCAGGGCGTCGTCTTCCAGCAGCATGCGCTGTTTCCCTGGCTGACGGCGGTAGACAATGTCGCCTTCGGTTTCCGTAAATCCGGTCTTGCCAAGGCCGAGCGCCGGCGGCGCGCCCTGGAACTCCTGGCGCTCGTCGGCCTTGAAGCGGCGGCGGGGCGCTATCCGCGGGAAATGTCGGGCGGCATGCAGCAGCGCGTCTCCATTGCCCGCGCGCTGGCGCTCGATCCGCAGATCCTCCTGATGGACGAGCCCTTCGGTGCGCTCGACGAGCTGACGCGCATCGAACTGCAGCAGGAGCTGCTGCGTATCTGGGAGGCGCGGCGCAAAACGATCGTCTTCGTCACCCATTCGATCAGCGAGGCCTTGATGCTGTCGGACCGGATCGTGCTTCTGGCGCCCAATCCGGGACGTATCAAGCGCATCTTCCCGGTCGACCTGCCGCGTCCGCGCCTGCGCACCGACCCGACCTTCAATGCGCTCTATCAGGCCATCTGGAACGAGCTTTCGACATGACGCGCAAACTCATCCGGACACTTCCGCCGCTTGCCGCCTTTGCGGCGCTCCTCCTCCTCTGGGAGGCCGGCGTGCGCTACGGTGTCCTCAAGCCCTACCAGTTCCCGCCCGTCAGCCGTATCGCGCAGGGTTTCGTCGAGTTGTCAACGACGGGCTTTCCGACCGGCGTCTCGATCTGGTCGCATGCACTGACCACCATCCTGCGTGTGCTGCAGGGCTACGGCGCGGCGCTGGTCCTTGCGATCCCGCTCGGTCTCGTCGTCGGCGCCCTGCCCGTCGTGGACAAGCTGACGGCACCGCTGATCGTCTTCTGCCGCTCGGTCGCGACGCTCAGCCTCCTGCCGCTGGTCATCGTCTGGTTCGGCGCGGGCGAGCTGACCAAGGTTTTTCTCATCGGCTACGGCTGCTTCTGGGTCATGCTGTCCAATGTGATTGCCGGCGTGCGCTATGTCGATCCGATGCTTGTCCGCGCGGCGCGTACTTTCGGGCTGAAGGGGCTGGAGCTCTATCGCAGCGTCGTGCTGCCCGCCGCCCTGCCGCGCGTCTTCGCCGGCGCGCGCATGGCGCTCGGCGTCGGCTTCATGGTCATCGTCGGGGCCGAGATGATCGGCACCATCGAGGGGCTCGGTGCGCTGATCATGGAGGCCCGTACCTTCTACCGCAGCGAGATCACCATCATCGGCATGCTGGTCATCGGCCTCATCGGCTTTGTCATCTCCGCAGGCCTGATGGCGCTGGAGCGCGCCATGCTGCCCTGGGCGGCCGACCTCGAACGGGTGCGCCGATGAAGCCGTTTTCCAGCCTTTCCGCAGCGAGCGACCTGACCCTCGGCCTTATCGGCGCGGTCCTTGCCGTCGCCACCTGGGAAATCAGCGCCCGCACCGGGCTGATCGATCCGGCGATCTTCCCGAGCCCGTCGCTCGCGATCCGCGCCGCGGCCGAGCGCCTGACGGCCGAAACTGTCGCCGACAACCTGTTCTGGAGCCTGCTGCGCGTCTTTTCCGGCTTCCTGCTCGGTGCGCTGGCGGGTGCGGCAGTCGGCATCGCGGCGGGATGGTATCGTGGCTTCGGCGCCATCGCGCGGCCGCTGATCGAGCTGCTGCGCCCGATCCCGCCGCTCGCCTGGATCCCGCTTGCGATCATCTGGTTCGGTCTCGGCGAGCCGTCGAAGTTCTTTATCATCTTCCTCGGCGCCTTCTTCCCGGTCGTCACGGCTGCTTATCAGGGAATGCGCAGCATCGATCCTATGCTGCTGAAGGCGGCGCAGACCTTCGGTCTCAGCGGCGTGCCGCTTCTCCTGCGTGTCGCCGTACCGGCCGCCGCGCCCGATCTGGCAACGGGCGTGCGCATCGGCTGGGGGCTGAGCTTCGGGGTGCTGGTCGCCGCCGAGCTGATCGCCGCCGACCGGGGGCTTGGCTACATGATCATCAACGAGCGCAACACCGGTGGTTCCGTTGGCGTCATCGTCGTCGGCATCCTGCTCATCGGCGCGCTCAACCTTGTCACCGACGCGGCGATCGGCGCCGCGATCAAACGCTGGATCGGGCGCTGGCATGGCGCCTGAACGCAGACCTCATTCACACAACAAGAGGGAGAACCACATGCGCATCGTCTTGAAATCCCTGATATCCGCCGCCATGGCCGGCATGCTCCTTGCAGCCGGCCCGTCCGCCGCCACGGAGGTTGAAACCGACACGCTGTCCATCAGCATCGGTCCGGACCTGCCGTTCCTCGTCCATATCGTTGCCAAGGAGAAAGGCTGGTTTGACGAGGCCGGCTTCAAGACCGTCGAGTTCAAGACCTTCGCGTCCGGCAATCTCGCCGGTGAGGCGCTGCTCGCCGACGAGATCCAGCTCTGGACGCCCGGCAACCTGCCGCCGGTCTCGATGGCGCATAACGGCGTGCCCGTCGTGATCCTCGGCACGAACGCCGTCAGCCACGGGCTGGAAAAGATCGTGGTCCGCAAGGATGCCGGCGTCGAGAATCCGGAGGACCTCGCAAAGGTGAAGTTCGGCCTGCTGGTCTCCTCCACCTCGGGCGCCCTGCTTGCCAATGTCGCCAAGCACTACGGCCTCGATGCCGCAAAGCTCCAGACGGTGAACCTTGCGCCGCCGGAGGCCATGGCCGCCATGGCCAACAACGAGATCCAGGGCATCATCTTCTGGGAGCCTTTCCCTTATCGTGCGGTGCAGGAGCAGGGCGCCAAGATCGTGCATACGGGCACGAAGAGCTTCTTTGCCAAGAACAGCGGCGAGGATGTCGCCGTCTCCAGCAACCGGACCGTCTGGGTCGCCTCGCAGGATTGGGTGCGCGCCCATCCCGTCGCGACCGAGGCGCTGGTGAAGGTTCTCACCAAGGCGCAAGCCTATGTCGCCGACCCCACCAACAAGGACGAGGTCCTGAAGATCTTCTCCGACTTCCAGAAGCAGCCGGTCGAGATGAACACCGCGCTCCTCGGCGACTACACCTTCAAGCCGGATATCGATACGTCCTATGTCGAGGACATGGCGGCAATTGCCGACTACCTCAAGGCGACGAACCGTATTCCAGGCGAGGCGAAGGACGTGCTCACGTACACCTACACCGCCCCACTGAAGGCGGCAAACGCAGCAGCTGTGTCGGTTGAGGGCCAATGGGCGCCCTGACCTCCTGAAGAAACCGGGCGCCTGCCATGGCGGGCGTTCCCTTGTCACCCAAGCGGATTGATCATCATGTCCCGTTCGGCTGCCGATCGGATCGCCGTCGCTGTCATCGGCGCGGGTTTCATCGCCGACTACCACATCAACGGTCTTCGTGCCGCCGGCGGGGCCGATATCGCCGTTCTTGTCGGAAGGGGAGCGGAGGCAACAGAGGCGAAGGCTGCGGCGCTCGGCATCGGCCGGGCCGAGACCGATTATCGCCGCGTGCTGAACGACGGCGCGATCGACGCCGTCGTCATCGCGACGCCCGACGACACGCATGAGCGTATCGCGATCGATGCGCTGGGGGCTGGCAAGCGGGTGCTCCTGCAGAAGCCGATGGCGCTCTCCAGCGCACAATGCCGTGCCATCCTCGCCGCAGATGAGCGGGCGGGGCGGCACCTTACCGTCAGTTTCATGCATCGTTATTTTCCCGAGGTGCGCTGGCTGCGCAGCCAGATCGAGGCCGGCACGCTTGGCGCCATCCACTCCGTGCGCCTTCGCAACGCCACGCCGGGAGCGGACTGGAACGACTGGTTCTTCAAGCCCGGCAACGTTTCGGGCGGCGTCGTCATGCAGCTCGGGGTGCATGGCATCGACCTCATGCAACATCTCCTCGGCCCGATCGAGTCTGTTGCCGCCGATATGATGACGGCGCAGCCCGAGCGCCGGCTGGCCGACGGGAGAACGGTGCGGACGGAGCTCGAAGACAATGTACTCGCTACCTACAGGGTGGCCGGCGGCACACGGGTGAGCCATGAGATGAGCTACACCGAACTTGCCGGATGTGACCGTTTCCGCCTGGAACTCTATGCCGAGCATGGCACGGTCTGGCTGCGCACCGAGCGTGGCGGAGCAGCCATCAACGCGCCATCCGTTACCGGTATGGCGGGCTGGTCGGGGCCCGACCTGCCGGATGAGCCGCTTGGTGCGGCCCATCATCGCCACTGGTTGTCGACTGTGCGTGGCGAGGCGCCGGCCGACGACACGGCCGCCGCCGGGCTGCGCTCGATCGAGGTGGCGGAAACACTTTATGCAGCAGCGCAGGCCGGCACGCGAATGCCGGTCGGCGGGGAAGGGGAGAAGGCCGGATGCGCCTGAAGATCGCGATACTCGGCGTCGAGCACTACCACGCCAACTTCTGGACCCGTGCCTTTCTGGAGCGGCCCGAGGTGAAGGTCGTCGGCGTCTGGGATGCGTCCGAAACGGCGGCTGCGGACTTTGCCGCCCGTCACGGCCTTGAGGTTGCACACGATCTTGCGACCCTCATCCGCAAGAGCCACGCGGTCGCCATCTGCTCGGCGACGGATGCGCATTTGCCACTGGTGGAGGCGGCCGCCGCGGCCGGCCGGCCGGTGCTTTGCGAAAAGCCGCTCGGCATCGATCAGGCGCAGTGCGATGCCATCGCCGACGTGGTGGCCCGCACGGGCATCCGCTTCATGCAGAGTTTCCCGAAGCGCTTCGATCCCGCCAACCATGAGATCGCGCGCCTCCTGAAAGAGAAGACGCTTGGCCGGATAACGCTGTGCCGTGTGCGGCATGGTCACAGTCACGGCCTGACGGAGACCTTCCGCTCTGCCTGGTTCGTCGATCCGGCGCGCTCGGGCGGCGGCACGCTGCTCGACGAAGGCGTGCACGCCGCCGATTTCCTGCGCTGGATGTTCGGCGAGCCGGAAACCGCCTATGCCACGCTCTCGTCCACGCTCGGCCTGCCGGTGGAGGACACGGCAGTCGCCACCTTCCGCTATGCGGATGGCATGATTGCCGAGGTGACGACGAGCTGGTGTTTTGCCGGCGCCGATACATCGATCGAGATCTACGGCACGGAAGGATCGATCCTGCTTTCCGGCGTGGACATTGCCTCGCGTCCGACACGCGAGACCGATTTTTTGCGTGTTTTCCGGCGCGGCGAGGAGGGGGGATGGTCGGCCTCGCCGATCGTGCCTTCGTTCAAGACGGGCGTGTTTCACGAGCATGTCGCCTGGGCTTTCGTCGATGCCCTGAAGCACGGTGGTCCGATGCCCGTCACCCTGGAAGACGGCCGCAGGGCCTTCGCGATGATCGATGCGGCCTATCGTGCCGCTGCCGCCGGCACGGCCCAGCCGATTGCACGATAGGCGGATCCCCATGCTTGCACTTGCCTGCGATATCGGTGGAACCAATACCCGCCTTGGCCTCGTTCGTGACGGCGTCCTGCTCTCCGAGAGCACGAGCAGTTATGCCAATGATGATTTCGAGGACTTTTATGCCGTGGCGGCGGCGTTCCTGCGCGAGCGCGGGGAAAGCCGCGTCGACCGTGTCTGCATCGCACTTGCGGCCGTGGCGACGGCCGAAGGGGCCACGCTGACGAACCGGGACTGGACCATCAGACGAGATCGCGTGGCGTTGACCTCCGGTGCTGACCGGGTCGATTTCATCAACGATTTCGAGGCGCTCGGCTACGCGATGGGTCAGGTGGAAAGGCTGGAGACGCAATGCCTGACGCCGGGCAGGGCATCCGGGCAGCCGGGGCCACGGCTGGTGCTCGGTGCCGGTACGGGCTTCAATGCTTCGGCCTGGTGCCCCTCCCGTTTTGGTGGAGCGCCCCATGTCGTGGCGGCGGAATGCGGGCACATGACGCTGCCGCTCGCCGGCGAAGTGGAGTTTTCGCTGCAGGGCGCGCTTTCGGTGGGGCGCGGGCGGGCGTCGGTGGAGCGTGCCCTGTCGGGCCGCGGCCTCTTCGAGATCTATCAATGGCAATGCGCCCAAGCCAGGCGCGGGCCCCTTGCAACGACTGCGGTTGAGGTGTCGCGGCTTGCGGTCGCGAAGGCGGACAGGGACTGTGAAGAGGCAGGTCATGTGTTCATGCGCCTGCTCGGGCGGGTCTGCGGCGATCTTGCGCTCGCCTATCTGCCCTTTTCGGGCGTCTATCTCTCGGGCGGCGTCTCCCGCGCCTTTGCCGGGCCTCTCTCGCAAGATCAGACGTTCCTCGAAGCCTTCCTGGCGAAGGGCCGTCAGGCGGATTTCATGGAAAGCTTCCCCGTTCACCTGCTTCTTGACGACCGCACGGCACTTCAGGGTTGCGCGGAATGGTTGCGTCTTTCGGCCGTGTGATGCAAGCGGTGTCGCGCCGCTTTCGTTAGCAAAGGCTTTCATATTGCTTGGCAATCGTCATTCCTGTCGTTCCCGCAGGAGTGGCGCCGGATGATTTCCCCTGTATCGTCCTGAAGGGGGATTGTCTTTGCCGTCGATATCGTGATTGAATTTTAAAAATGGCATCGGATGCACGCGCGTGCATGGGGCGCCAAGGGAAAATCGTGTGAAACGGGGAACTGGAATGATCAGGGAAAACATCACCGTACGCGTTAGTCCGCTGCTTGCCGGCGTAGCCTTTTCGTTGTTGCTAGCGTCCGGCGGCGTGGCGCCGGCCTTTGCCGAGACGCCGGCCGATACGCTGGTGCAGGCCTGGGCGATCGATGACACGATCACGCTCGACCCGGCCGAATCCTTCGAGCTGAGCCCTGCCGAATTCCTCGGCAACGGTTATGACATGCTGGTGCGCCTTGATGTTGCGGATACGACCAAGGTCAAGGGTGGCATCGCCGAGAGCTGGGAGGTCTCCGAGGACGGCCTGACCTATACGTTCAAGCTGAAGCCCGGCATCAAATTCGCGTCCGGCAACCCGGTCACCGCCGAGGATGTCGCCTGGTCGTTCGAGCGTGTCGTCAAGCTCGACAAAAGCCCGGCCTTCATCCTCACCCAGTTCGGCCTGACCGGCGACAATGTCGCCGAAAAAGCCAAGGCAGTGGACGCGGGCACATTCGTCTTCACCGTCGACAAGGCCTATGCGCCGAGCTTTGTGCTCAACTGCCTCACCGCGACGGTGGGCGCGGTGCTCGACAAGAAGCTTGTCATGGAGCATGCCGAAGCCAAGACGCCGAGCGATGAATACAAATACGATACCGATTTCGGCTATGCATGGCTGAAGACCAACTATGCCGGCTCCGGCCCGTTCAAGATTCGCGACTGGCGCGCCAACGAAATCCTCGTGATGGAGCGCAACGACAACTACTACGGTGACAAGCCGGCGCTCACCCGCGTCATTTACCGCCACGTCAAGGAAAGCGCGACCCAGCGCCTGATGCTCGAGGCCGGCGATATTGACGTCGCGCGTAATCTCGAGCCGGGCGATTTCGAGGCCGTTTCCAAGAATGCCGATCTTGCCACCACCAGCGCGGCAAAGGGCACGGTCTACTATATCAGCCTCAACCAGAAGAACGAGAACCTCTCCAAGCCGGAAGTGCGCGAGGCGCTCAAATATCTCGTCGATTATGATGCGATCGGTGCCACGCTGATCAAGGGTATCGGCGAGATTCGCCAGACCTATCAGGCCAAGGGCGTGCTCGGTGCGCTCGATGCGAGCCCTTACAAGTTCGACGTTGCCAAGGCGAAGGAGCTTCTGGAAAAGGCGGGCCTGAAGGACGGCTTCTCCGTCACCTTCGACGTGCGCAACACGCAGCCCGTGACCGGCATTGCCGAATCCTTCCAGCAGACCGCCGGCCAGGCCGGTGTGAAGGTCGAGATCATTCCTGGAGATGGTAAGCAGACGCTGACCAAGTACCGCGCCCGCAACCACGATATGTATATCGGCCAGTGGGGCATGGATTACTGGGATCCGAACTCGAACGCGGAAGCCTTCACGTCGAACCCCGACAATGGCGACGAGGCCTCGGTCAAGACGCTGGCCTGGCGTAACGCATGGGATATCCCTGAGCTGACCGCAGAGGCGAAAGCTGCGCTTCTGGAGCGCGACAACGACAAGCGCGCCGAGATGTACAAGAAGCTGCAGCAGCAGGCGCTGGATACGAGCCCCTTCGTCATGATCTTCCAGCAGACCGAAGTGGCCGGTGTGCGCGGCGCGGTGAAGAACTACAAGCTCGGCCCGACCATGGACACGAACTTCCTCGCCACCGTGTCCAAGGAATGACCCGGAAGGATCGGTTCCTTGAGCACTGCTGAAAGACAAATGCCGGCAAGGCGCGCCAACCGGCGCGCCTTTGCGACCCTCAAGTTGATCGCCGGCTTCGTCGTGGTCGTCGCCACCACCTATCTCGGCCTTCTCGCCGTCACCTTCTTCATCGGCCGTGTCGTGCCGATCGATCCGGTGTTGGCGATCGTCGGTGACCGGGCGCCCGCCCATGTCGTTGAACGCGTGCGGCAGGAAATGGGCTTTAACCTGCCCTACTACCAGCAGTTCTTCCTCTATGTGAAAGGCGTGCTGCAGGGCGACTTCGGCACCTCGGTGCTTACCACCAATCCGGTGATGACCGATATTCGCCGCGTTTTCCCGGCGACCATGGAACTTGCCACCGTCGGTACGCTCATCGGGGCGTCCTTCGGCATTCCGCTCGGAGTGCTCGCGGCCGTCCGGCGCGGCAGTCTTGCCGACCAGATCGTGCGCATCGTCGGCCTCGTCGGCTACTCGGTGCCGATCTTCTGGCTCGGCCTCCTTGCCCTCCTGGTGTTCTATGCCCGTCTCGGCTGGACGTCCGGTCCCGGCCGCATCGATGTGGTGTTCGAATATACCTTCACGCCGATCACCGGCTTTTTCCTGCTCGACGCGATCCTCAACCGCGACTGGGCGGCTTTCCGCGACATCGTCTCGCATATCGTGCTGCCGGGGTCGCTGCTCGGCTATTTCTCGCTTGCCTATATCAGCCGCATGACGCGGTCCTTCATGCTGAATGAACTCGGCCAGGAGTACATCGTCGCGGCGCGCGCCAAGGGCCTGTCGGAAACCCGCATCATCTGGGGCCATGCGCTGCGCAACGCGGCCGTGCCGCTCGTTACGGTGATCGCGCTCTCCTATGCCGGCCTGCTGGAGGGCTCGGTGCTGACGGAGACCGTCTTCGCCTGGCCGGGCCTCGGCCTCTACATCACCAATTCGCTGCAGAATGCCGACATGAACGCGGTTCTCGGCGGTACCATCGTCATCGGTTCCGTCTTCATCGCCATCAACCTGTTATCCGACGTGCTCTACCGCATGCTCGATCCGCGGACGAGGACACGATGAACGAGACTGCCATGACCCGCCGTGAATGGCTTTTGACCGACCGGCCGCAATCGCGCCTGCAGGCCCGGCTCGGCCGCGCCTATGTCACCTGGCGGCGGTTTGCCGCCAACCGGCTTGCCGTTATCGGCTTGCTGATCATCCTTGCACTGATCGTGCTTGCGGTTTTCGCGCCGCTGCTTGCGCCGCATTCGCCCTATGTCGGGGATCTTGCCAAGTCCCGCCTGCTGTCGCCGGACGCCACCCATTGGCTCGGCACGGACGACCAGGGCCGCGATATCCTTTCGCGCCTCATCTACGGCTCGCGCCTGACGCTTCAGGTCGTGCTGCTGGTCGCCATCATCGCCGCGCCGCTCGGCCTTCTGGTCGGCACCGTCGCCGGTTATGCCGGCGGCTGGGTGGATGCCGTGCTGATGCGCATCACCGACATCTTCCTTGCCTTCCCGAAGCTCGTGCTGGCACTCGCCTTCGTCGCGGCGCTCGGGCCCGGCATCGGCAATGCCATCATCGCCATTGCCATCACCTCCTGGCCGCCCTATGCGCGCATTGCCCGCGCCGAGACGCTGACGGTGCGAAACTCCGACTATATCTCGGCCGTGCGGCTGATGGGCGCCTCGCCCTGGCGCATCGTGCTGCGTCACATCATGCCGCTCTGCATCTCCTCGCTTATCGTGCGCGTGACGCTCGACATGGCGGGCATCATCCTGACGGCGGCAGGCCTCGGCTTCCTCGGTCTCGGCGCGCAGCCGCCGCTGCCGGAATGGGGCGCGATGATCGCCTCTGGCCGCCGCTTCATCCTCGACCAGTGGTGGGTGGCCGCCATGCCGGGTTTTGCCATCCTCGTCGTCAGCCTCGGCTTCAACCTCTTGGGCGATGGCCTGCGCGATGCGCTGGATCCGCGCGGGAGCAGCCAATGAGCGCGCTTCTCGACGTCAAGGAGCTGCGCGTCACGTTCCCCACCCGCACCGGCGTAGTCGAGGCGGTGCGTGGCGTGTCCTTCACGCTCGGCCGAGAACGGCTCGGCATTGTCGGCGAAAGCGGCTCGGGCAAGTCGCAGACCGGCCGCGCCATCATGGGGCTGACGCCGGAGCACGGCCGGATCTCGGCGGAAAAGCTGGATTTCAACGGCATCGATCTCACCGTGGCCTCGAAGGCGGAGCGGCGCGCCCTGCGCGGCAAACGCATCGCCATGATCCTGCAGGATCCGAAATATTCGCTCAATCCGGTCATGAGCATCGGCCGCCAGATCATCGAGACGCTGCGCACACACGAGCCGGTCGGCAGGGCGGAAGCGCGCAGGCGAGCGCTCGACATGCTGGCCGCCGTGCAGATTCGCGACCCCGAACGTGTCTTCGACCTTTATCCGCACGAGGTCTCCGGCGGTATGGGCCAGCGCGCGATGATCGCCATGATGCTGGTGGCGGGACCGGAGCTTTTGATCGCCGACGAACCGACATCGGCGCTCGACGTGACCGTCCAGCTCGAAGTACTCGGCATCCTCCACCGGCTGGTCGCCGATCGCGGTATGGGGCTGATCTTCATCTCGCACGATCTCAGGCTGGTGTCGTCCTTCTGCGACCGGGTCATTGTCATGTATGCCGGGCGCATCGTCGAGGAGTTGCCGGCCTCCCGGCTTTCCGAGGCCGAGCACCCCTATACGCGGGGCCTGCTCAACTGCATGCCGAAGATCGGTGTCGACCGGCATCCCTTGCCGGTTCTCGACCGCAAGCCGGAGTGGGCGCTATGACCGCGGCTCTTGCCATCGACGGCCTCAGCGTCGTCTTCGACGATTTCGTCGCCCTTGAGAATGTCAGCCTCGTGGTGGCGCCGGGCGAATCTTTCGGGCTGGTCGGCGAATCCGGCTCCGGCAAGTCGACGTTGCTGCGGGCGGTCGCCGGGCTCGCGCCGGTTTCCGGTGGCACGATCACCGTCGACGGCAAGGTGCTTGGCGACAAACGCGACAAAGCTTTTTATCGACAGGTGCAGATGGTGTTTCAGGATCCCTATGGATCGCTGCACCCGCGCCAGACGGTCGACCGGCTGTTGCTGGAACCGCTCGCCATCCACGGCTTCGACAATTCTGAAAGCCGCATCGTGCGGGCGCTGGACGAGGTGGGGCTCGGCGCGAGCTTCCGCTTCCGCTATTCACACCAGCTTTCCGGCGGCCAGCGCCAGCGCGTGGCGATCGCCCGGGCCCTGATCCTCGAACCGTCCATCCTGCTGCTCGACGAGCCGACCTCCGCACTCGATGCCTCGGTGCAGGCCGAGGTGCTGAACCTGCTCGAACAGGTGCGCGCGGCGCGCAAGCTCACTTTCGTCATGGTCAGCCACGATCTTGCCGTCGTCACCCATATGTGCGACCGGCTGATGGTCATGCAGCACGGGCAGGCGGTGGAACAACTCGCCTCCACGGACCTTGCGGCGCACCGGGTGACGCAGGACTATACGCGCAGCCTGCTCACGGCCAGCGAAGGCTTCCGCCGCAACGGCTGACCGGGTTCATCGCCCGCCTTCCTTGATGGATTCCATGGCGACGGAGGTCGAGGTGCTGGCGACATTCGGCAGGCTCGAGATCTTCTCGCCCAGCACCTCCCGGTAGCGGCGGATATCGGCGGTGCGGATCTTGATCAGATAGTCGAAGCGGCCGGCGATCATGTGGCACTCCTCGACCTCCTTGATCTTGCGCACCGCGCTGTTGAAGGCGTTGAGCGCCGCTTCCTTGGTGTCCGAAAGCTTCACCTCGGCGAAGGCGACATGGTCGAGCCCGAGTTTCTTCGGGTTGAGCACGGCGCGGAAGCCGTCGATATAGCCGTCATTGATCAGGCGTTGCAGACGCAGCGTGCAGGGTGTCTTCGAAAGCCCGACGATTTCGGACATTTCTGTGATGGAAATCCGTGCATTTTCAACGAGAAGATCGAGGATCTTGCGGTCGATTGCGTCTATTTCACTATAGATTGGCTTTATCTTGGACATTAATCTCACTTCCTGCGCGAATATATGGAGATATATCCTGTCTATGATCCTATAATGGTGAGAAAGTCGCAAGGCAATCGACTATCTTCCGCGCCAGCGCCATGAGGCTGGAATGCATCGGCAAGCGGTGTATCCTCTCCTCGCATCCAGTGGCCGAACCCGAGATGGTGATGGAAATGGTCCAGTCTGCAAACGAACAACAAATCTCCGCTTTCGCTGATTTTGCGCCGCCGATCCGGCCGCAGAGCGAGCTGCGCCAGCGCATCACCGCCGCCTATCGTACGCCGGAAGAGGACGCGGTTCGCCCTCTGCTCGAAAAGGCCACCCTTCCGGCAGATGCTGTCGCGCGCATCCGGGAGACCGCCCGCACACTGATCGTCGCGCTGCGTGCCAAGCACAAGGGCACCGGCGTCGAGGGGCTGGTGCACGAATATTCGCTCTCCAGCCAGGAGGGCGTCGCGCTGATGTGCCTTGCCGAGGCGCTGCTGCGCATTCCCGACAACGCGACCCGCGACGCGCTGATCCGCGACAAGATTTCGGAAGGCGACTGGAAGTCGCATATGGGGGGCGGTCGTTCGCTCTTCGTCAATGCCGCCACCTGGGGCCTCGTGGTTACGGGTAAGCTCACCTCCACCGTCAATGATCGCGGCCTTTCCGCTGCCCTCACGCGCCTCATCGCCCGCTGCGGCGAGCCTGTCATCCGCCGCGGTGTCGATATGGCCATGCGCATGATGGGCGAGCAGTTCGTCACTGGCGAGACGATCGACGAGGCGCTGCGCAATTCGCGTGCCATGGAGCGCAAGGGCTTCCGCTATTCCTACGACATGCTCGGCGAGGCGGCGACGACGGCCGCGGATGCGGAGCGCTATTATCGCGACTACGAAAACGCCATCCACGCCATCGGCAAGGCCTCGGCCGGCCGCGGCATTTATGAAGGCCCCGGCATCTCGATCAAGCTGTCTGCGCTGCATCCGCGCTATGTGCGCGCCCAGGCAGAGCGGGTGATGGGCGAGCTGCTGCCCAAGGTGAAGGCGCTGGCCGCCATCGCGAAGTCCTACAATATCGGCCTCAACATCGATGCCGAGGAGGCCGACCGGTTGGAGCTGTCGCTCGATCTGCTGGAGGAGCTTTGCCACGATCCGGCCCTCGCAGGCTGGGATGGCGTCGGCTTTGTGGTGCAGGCCTATGGCAAGCGCTGCCCCTTCGTGCTCGATTTCATCATCGATCTTGCCCGACGTTCCAACCGGCGCATCATGGTGCGCCTCGTCAAGGGCGCCTATTGGGACGCCGAGATCAAGCGCGCGCAGCTCGACGGGCTGGAAGAGTTCCCCGTCTTCACGCGGAAAATCCACACGGACATCTCCTACATCGCCTGCGCCCAGAAGCTGCTGGCGGCGAAGGATGTGGTCTTCCCGCAGTTTGCCACGCACAACGCCCAGTCGCTCGCCACGATCTACCAGCTTGCCGGTCCGGATTTCCGCGTCGGCGACTACGAGTTCCAGTGCCTGCACGGCATGGGCGAACCGCTCTATGACGAGGTCGTCGGCCAGGAGAAGCTGAACCGCCCGTGCCGTATCTATGCACCTGTCGGCACGCATGAGACGCTGCTCGCCTATCTCGTCCGCCGCCTGCTGGAAAACGGTGCGAATTCCTCCTTCGTCAACCGCATTGCCGATCCGGCCATCTCGGTCGACGAGCTCATCGCCGATCCGGCGGGCGTGGTGCGCGCCATGCCAGTGCCGGGCGGCAAGCATGACAAGATCGCGCTTCCCGCAGACCTCTACGGCAAGGGCCGCCTGAATTCCGCCGGCCTCGATCTTTCCAACGAGACTGTGCTGGCGAGGCTGGCGCAGGACCTTGCGAAGACGGCCGCCGTCGAATGGCAGGCCGTGCCTGTCATCGCCGACGGTTCCAGCGAGGGCGAGCGGCGGGCGGTGCTCAATCCGGCCGATCACAGGGACATGGTCGGTACCGTCATCGAGACCACGGATGCAGGCGTCGCGAAGGCCGCGAGGCTTGCACTGGAAGTGGCTCCGGCCTGGGCGGCGGTGCCGCCGCGCGAGCGCGGCGACCGGCTCGATCGCGCCGCCGACCTGATGCAGGCGGAGATCGCGACCCTGATCGGCCTTGCCATCCGCGAGGCGGGCAAGTCCGCCGCCAATGCCATTGCCGAAGTGCGCGAGGCGATCGACTTCCTGCGCTATTATGCCGAACAGGCGCGGCGCACGCTGGGTGCCGGCCATCCGCCGCTCGGCCCCATTGTCTGCATCAGCCCGTGGAACTTCCCGCTGGCGATCTTCTCCGGTCAGATCGCGGCCGCGCTCGTCGCCGGCAACCCGGTGCTGGCAAAGCCGGCGGAGGAAACGCCGCTGATCGCCGCCGAGGCCGTGCGCATTCTGCATGAAGCCGGCATTCCGGTCGGTGCGCTGCAACTGCTGCCGGGCGACGGCCGCGTCGGCGCCGCGCTTGTCGGTGCGCCGGAAACGGCAGGTGTGATGTTCACCGGCTCGACGGAAGTCGCTCGCCTCATCCAGAAGGAACTCTCCGGCCGCCTGTCGGCTGTGGGTAAGCCGATTCCGCTGATCGCCGAGACCGGCGGACAGAATGCGATGATCGTCGATTCCTCGGCGCTCGCCGAACAGGTGGTGTTCGACGTCATCGCCTCGGCCTTCGACAGTGCCGGCCAGCGCTGCTCGGCGCTACGCGTGCTGTGCCTGCAGGAGGACGTCGCCGATCGTACGCTCACCATGTTGAAGGGCGCGCTTGCCGAACTGAAGATCGGCCGCACAGACAAGCTCAGTGTCGACACCGGCCCGGTCATCACCGCGGAGGCCAAGCAGACGATTGAGGCGCATATCGAGAAAATGCGTGCGCGCGGTCGCAAGATCGAGCAGGTGGCGCTTCCCGCGGAGGCCGCCCTTGGCACCTTCGTTTCGCCCACCATCATCGAGCTGCAGTCGCTTGCCGATCTGGAGCGCGAAGTGTTCGGCCCGGTCCTGCATGTCATCCGCTACAAGCGCGAAGACGTCGACCGCCTGATCGACGACATCAATGCGACGGGTTACGGCCTGACTTTCGGCCTGCACACGCGCCTAGACGAGACGATTGCCCATGTCACCGGCCGTGTGAAGGCTGGCAATATCTACGTCAACCGCAACATCATCGGCGCCATTGTCGGCGTGCAGCCGTTCGGCGGCCGGGGGCTCTCGGGCACCGGGCCCAAGGCCGGCGGCCCTCTCTATATCGGCCGTCTCGTGCAGGTCCCGCCGGTTCCCCCGCAACACAGCTCCGTCCATATCCAGCCGGCAGTGCTCGATTTTGCGCAGTGGCTGCGCGGAAATGGTAAGTCGGAGCTTTCGGATCGAGTGCGGGATCTCGGCAGCAATTCGGCGCTCGGACTGGACCTCGAACTTCCCGGTCCCGTCGGCGAGAAGAACCTTTACGCGCTCCATCCGCGCGGCCGGATCCTTCTCGCGCCGATGACGGAAGAAGGGTTGCTCGCCCAGCTCGGCGCGGTGTTCGCCACGGGCAACAGGGCGGTGATCGATGCCGCTTCCGGGCTCCAGTCCACACTTGCCGGCCTTCCGGCGAGCCTTGCGGCCCTGACTTCCTGGTCGACCGAGTGGGCGGCGGATGGTCCCTATGCGGGTGCGCTCATTGAAGGGGATGGGGAGAGGGTGGTCGAGGCCGCCCGCCGCATCGCGGCGCTGCCCGGCCCGCTTGTCCTGACGCAGGCCGCTGCCACGGCGGAAATCCGGGCGGGCGCGGAAGCCTATTGCCTCAACTGGCTGCTCGAGGAGGTCTCGACCTCCATCAACACGGCCGCCGCCGGTGGCAATGCGAGCCTGATGAGCATCGGCTAAGGCCTCAAAAACCGGGCTACTCCTTCGAGCGGCCCGGTTTCATACCTTGCCTTTTCCGTTATCCCGCGCCCTCGGCTCCCTCCCAGGGGCGCGCAAGAGACGGGTGCGGCATTGCCAGAAGATCGATGGCGCGGGCGGCAAGGTGGTCGACGATATCGGCCACGGATTGCGGGCAATGGTAGAAGGCCGGCACCGGGGGCATGACGATGGCACCCATCTCCGTCACGGCGCACATGTTGCGCAGATGGCCGAGATGCAACGGCGTCTCGCGCGCGAGAAGAACGAGCCGGCGGCGTTCCTTCAGTTGCACATCGGCAGCACGGCCGATCAGCGTGTCCGTCCGGCCGGTGGCGATGGCCGAGAGCGTCTGCATGGAGCAGGGCGCGACGATCATGCCGCGGACGGGGAACGAGCCGCTGGCAATCGACGCGCCGATATCGTTTGTCGGATGGTGGCGATGGACGAGCGGCAGCAGGCGTTCCAGCGCGTCCGTGCCGCATTCGAGATCCAGCGTGCGGCGCGCGGCATCGGAGACCACGAGATGGATCTCGACGTCGCCGAGCGCGGCGAGCCGCTCGACGATGCGCACGGCAAGTCCTGCACCGGAGGCGCCGGTTACGCCGACGATCACCCGTTCTAAGCTCATGCAGACGGCTCCGAAAGGCCGAGAGAAGCCCAGAGGTGGTCTACCCTCGCGACGACGTCGGGTGTCATAGTGAGGACCCGCCCCCATTCCCGCTCGCTCTCCGTGCCGATCTTCCGCGTCGCGTCCAGCCCGAGCTTGCCGCCGAGGCCGGATTTGGGCGAGGCGAAGTCGAGATAGTCGATCGGCGTGTTTTCCACGAGCATCAGGTCGCGGCTGGCATCGAAGCGGGTGGAGAGCGCCCAGATCACGTCCGGCCAGCTTTTCACGTCGATATCGCCGTCGACGGCGATGATCAGCTTGGTGTAGCTGAATTGCGGCAGCATGGACCAGAGGCCCATCATCACCCGCCGCGCCTGGCCGGGATAGCGCTTGTCGATGGAAACCACCATGGCACGGTAGGAGCAGGCCTCGGGCGGCAGCCACAGGTCGAGGATCTCCGGGAACTGGCGTTTGACCAGCGGCACGAAGAGCTCGTTCATCGCCTCGCCGAGCCTCGACGGCTCGTCCGGCGGGCGGCCGGTATAGGTGGAGAGATAGAGCGGGTCCTTGCGCAGGGCAATCGCCGAGAGCGTCATGACCGGGAAGGGCTCGACGGCATTGTAGTAGCCGGTGTGGTCGCCATAGGGGCCTTCCTCCGCCGTCTCGTCGGCCGAGACTGTGCCTTCGAGCACGATCTCCGCGCTGGCGGGAATGGGCAGCGGGACGGTAAGGCCGCAGGCCGTCTCCTGCCGGCGGCCGCTGAGCGCGCCGGCAAAGCTGAGCTCGCTCATGCCGTCGGGCAGCGGCATGACGGCGGAGAGGATCGTCGCCGGGTCGGCGCCGATGACGACCGCAACCGGCATGTCGCGCCCTGCCGCCTGCCAGAGGCGATGGTGGCGCGCGCCGCCGCGATGGGCGAGCCAGCGCAGGATGAGCCGGTTCTTGCCGAGCTTCTGCATGCGGTAGATGCCGACATTGATGTCCGCCGGATCGTCCGGTGCCTGCGTGATGACGAGCGGCCAGCTGACGAGGGGAGCGGGTTCGCCCGGCCAGCAGGTCTGGATCGGCAGGCGGTCGAGATCGGCGTCTTCGCCTTGCCAGACGGTCGCCTGGCAGGGGGCGCGGCGGACCGTGCGCGGGTTCATCGACAGGGCGGCCTTCAGATGCGGCAACTTCTGCCAGGCATCGCGCAGGGAGCGTGGCGGCCTGGGGTCGCGCAGGTCGGCGAGGAAGGCGGCAAGGTGCGGCAGGTCGCCGGCCTCAAGGCCGAAACCCCATTCGATGCGTTCGCGCGTGCCGAAGAGATTGGCAAGAAGCGGGATGGGTTGAACGCGGCCCTCGGCGTCGACAGGCCGCTCGAAGAGCAGCGCCGGCCCGCCCTCGGCCAAAACGCGGCGATGGATTTCCGTCACCTCGTGGACGAGCGAGACCGGCTCGCGGATGCGCGTCAGCCGCGCCCGCCGCTCCAGGAGGGCGACGAAATCCTGAAGACTGTCGAAACGGCGCGGAACGGGGGCATCGGCTTTCATGGTGCTCCCTTGCCGGGGAAAAACGTCACGGTCTTTGTGCTGGCGCAAACTCTTGGCGCCCGAGGCTGCCTAGGGTCCGGCCGTTCGATTCTGGAAAGTCCTGCATGCCATCGCTTCCGCCTCTTCTCGTCAAACCGGTCGATCTTGCGCCTCTCTGGCTCGTAGAACGGGTGGCGCGCCACCTGTTTTCCGGTGTGCTGAACGCCCATCCCGATCTCTTCGAGCGACTTGGTGAGTATCGCCAGACCCGCTACGGATTCTCGCCGGTCGACCTGCCGCTGCATTTCACCGTCGTGCCTGCCATGAAGGCGCTGGCCGTCTCGCGCGGCGCGGCTCCGCTGGTCGATGCGCGCATCGAGGGGCCGCTGGTGCTGCTTCTTGGCCTGCTCGAAGGCCGCTGCGATGCCGATGCGCTGTTCTTCTCGCGCGACCTTTCGGTCACCGGAGACATGGAGGCGATGCTGGCGCTGCGCAACGCACTCGACGACAGCGCCATCGATTTGCCGCGCGAACTCGGTGCGCTGGCCGGCCCGCTGTCGCCGCTCATTGCCGGCACGGCGCGCTACATTCGCAGCAAGGCGCTCGAAGGAAGGGACGCGACATGGAACTGATCTGCCCCGCCGGCACCCCCGCCGCCTTCCGTGAGGCGGTGGAGGCCGGTGCCGATGCCGTCTATTGCGGCTTTCGCGACGAGACCAATGCCCGCAACTTCCCGGGCCTCAATTTCAGCCGCGAGGAGTTGCGCCAGTCGATCACGCTCGCCCGCCGCAAGCATGTTGAGACCTTCGTCGCGCTCAACACCTTCATGCGCGCGGGTGACGAGGCGCTGTGGTACTCGGCCGCCGATGACGCGGTGGCGATGGGCGCCGATGCGCTGATCCTCGCCGATTTCGGCCTGATGGCCTATGTGGCGGAAAAATATCCGGACCAGCGGCTGCACGTTTCCGTCCAGGCCTCCGCCTCGAACCCGGAGGCGATCCGCTTCCTTGTCGACGCCTTCGGGGCAAAGCGCGTCGTGCTGCCGCGCGTTTTGACCGTGCAGGACATCGCCCGGCTGACGCGCCAGATCGACTGCGAGGTCGAGGTCTTCGCCTTCGGCGGGCTCTGTGTCATGGCGGAGGGGCGATGCTCGCTTTCCTCCTATGCGACGGGAAAATCACCCAACATGAACGGCGTCTGCTCGCCGGCGAGCCATGTGCGCTACCGGCAGGACGGCGCGGACCTCGTCTCCGAGCTCGGCGCCTACACGATCAACCGCTTCGGCCCCGATGAAGCGTCGGGCTATCCGACGCTCTGCAAGGGGCGTTTCGAGATCGGCGATGTCGAGGGCTACGCCTTCGAAGATCCTGTCTCGCTCGATGTCATCGACGAGATCGACGCGCTGCGGGAGGCCGGCGTCTCGGCGCTGAAGATCGAGGGGCGCCAGCGCGGCAAGGCCTATGTCGCCGAGGTGGTGTCGTCGCTCAAGAAGGCGCTCGGTGCATCGTCCGGCGAGCGCGCTACGCTTGTCGCCCGGCTGCGTGCGATGAGCGAGGGCCAGCGCACGACGACGGGCGCTTATGACAAACGCTGGCGATAGGAGACGATGATGGCGACGACAGGCAAACCGGCGCTGAGCCTCGGGCCGGTCTATTTCCTCTGGGACGGGCCGAAATGGCGGGATTTCTACTTCCGTATCGCCGATGAGGCGGCGGTGGAACATGTCACACTCGGTGAGACGGTCTGTTCCAAGCGCCAGCATTTCAGCGAGCCGCATGTCGCCGAGGTCGTCGAGCGGCTGGAGGTGGCGGGCAAGCGCGTGACGTTCTCGACGCTCGCCATGGTGACGCTGCCGCGCGAAAGCCGGCATGTGCGCGACCTGATCGCCGATAGCCTGCATCCGGTGGAGGCGAACGATCTTTCCGCGCTCGGCCTTCTCAAGGACCGGCCGCATTCGATCGGCCCGCTGGTCAATGTCTACAATGCGGCGACGGCCCGCACGCTTGCCGCCCGCGGTGCGCAGAACATCTGTCTGCCGCCGGAGCTGCCCGCCGGCTCCATCCGGCAGATGCTGGAGGCCATGCCGGATTTCTCCTTCGAGGTCTTCGCCTTCGGCCGCATGCCACTTGCCATTTCCGCACGCTGCGCCCATGCCCGGTCCAAGGGGTTGACCAAGGACAATTGCCAGTTCGTCTGCGGCGAGGAGCCCGACGGCCTGCCGCTGCGCACGCTCGATCGTCAGTCCTTCCTTGTGCTGAACGGTGTGCAGACCCTGTCGAACAGCTGCGTCGTGCTTGTCGACGATCTTGCGCTGCTCGTCGAGGCGGGCCTGTCGCGCGTGCGGCTCTCGCCGCAGGATTGCGACATGGTGAAGGTTGCGAGCCTTTACCGCGCGGTACTCGACGGCAGGATCGATGGCGAGGAGGCGATTGCAGACCTGGCAAAAGTCTATCCCGGCGTGCGCTTTTCGAACGGTTTCCTGCACCGGCAGGAGGGCGCGGCCTGGGTGTCGCGCGGGCGCAACGCGGCGATGGGGCGGGACTGACGGCCGTCAGGCGAAGACGTCGCGTGCTTCCGCCTTGGCGGCGAGGAGCGTTTCGAGGATCATCTGTTCGGAGAAGACATGTCTGCGCAGGCTTTCCTGGAAGCCGCCTATCATGCGCGACACGGTCTCGGGCGACAGTCCGCAACGACCGTTGGCCACGGCCTTCAGCGTCAGCGCGAGTTCTTCGGCTGCGAGCCGGTCGCAGCGGTGTTCCGCCTTCAGGCGCTCAATCGCCAAGGCGGCGAAACAGGACCCGGCATGGCGATCGAAATCCGGAAAGAGCAGGTGCTCTTCCAGCTCGTGCACGGCCTTGAGCGCGGGTGGAATGGCCTCGGCAAGCGCCTGAAGTTCACTGGCGGTGCCCGGCTCGCTTGCGGCCTCTTCAAGGCGCAGGCAGAGACCGAGCAGGGCCTGATGAAGCGTTTCCAGCCGGCCGATGTCGGCGGCGTTGAGCGTCGGTTCGTCCATCGCCGCCTCCTACTGGCCGAAGAAGAGCACGGCTGCGATGACCACCGAGGCGCTGACGGCAGAGAGCGTTCCCGCGCCCTGCAGCACGCCCATGCGGTAGAGCATCAGGGCGAAGCCGGCGATAACCGGAGCGGCGATGAGGAGACCGAACTGTGCATCCGTCATGGGAAGGTCCTTTCCGTTGCCGCCATCATGCCGCGCCCGGCATCGCCGCTCTTTGCGCCGGCGCAAAGAAGCCTGCGGCTCCATGAGCTAGGGCTGGCTCATGGCGACAATGGACGATATGCGCACGGCGATTGCGGAGACGGAGAGCGGGGAGGGCGATTGCCTTCTTCTCTGGATCCTGGTGTGGAGCGAACTTGCGGCCTTCGGCACGCTGCTCGTCGCCTTCATGGTGCTGACGCTGGTGGATGTCGGAAACGCGTCGCTCCTGCGGGCGCATCTCCATCCCGGCCTTGCCGCGCTCAACACGGTTCTCCTTGTCCTCAGCGGCTGGCAGGCTGCGCTGGCAGTGCGCCGCGGCGCGGACCTTTCGGGCGTTCGCCGTTCTCTCGTCCTTGCAGGCCTCCTTGGCCTCGTCTTCGCGGCGGTGAAACTCACTGAATATGGGATCGAGGTCCGCTCCGGCATCGGCGCAGCCGGCACGCTGGCCGAACTCTATTTTCTCGTCACCGGCTTTCATCTGCTGCACGTTGTCTTCGGCGCGGTCGTCCTCTTCCTCGTCGCCTGGCGCCCGTCGCGCGGCAATGTCGTGATGATCGCGACGCTGTGGCATGCGATCGACCTGGTCTGGCTCGTGATGTTCCCGATCGTCTACCTGACCTGAGACAACCATGACCCGACAGGCCCGCGAACAGTTCATCGCCACCCTTGCCATGCTGCTGACGCTCGCCGTCGGTGGCGCCCTTGTGGGCGGCCTCAGTGGCGGCCTTCTCGTGCCGATTGCCGCTGTGCTGGTCATGGCCTATGCCAAGGGCCGTTTCGTCATCCTCGATTTCATGGAATTGCGCACCAGCCGCAGCGCCCTGCGGCCTGCCCTCCTCGCCTGGCCGGCGCTGCTTCTGTCGCTGGCGCTTGCCCGTTCGGTCGTCGTCGCGTTTATCGGCTGACGAACCGCCTGGCTCTTTGCCAATGCGCAAAGAAGGCTTTTTTCCTCCCGCTAGAACGAAGACGTCCCGCAGTGTCGGCGAGGGGATCGCCGGCAGAAAGTCGGCGGGGGTTTTCGCCGGGGCCATGGGGTTTCCGGCAAGGAAAGGACCATGGGATGGCAGAGCGCCTTACCAAGACCGGGGCCCGCAACGTCTTCTATGGCGGGTCCATCTTCTTCTTCGCGATCTTCGTGGGGCTGACGGCCCACTCGCACTATTTCATACGAACGACCTCCACCGACGAGACGACGCTGACCGACAGCGTGGCGCGCGGCAAGCATGTCTGGGAGAAGAACGCCTGTATCAACTGCCACACGCTGCTGGGTGAAGGCGCCTATTTCGCGCCCGAACTCGGCAATGTGTGGAAGCGCTACGGCGGCGTCGACGACCCTGAAGGTGCGCGCGAAGCGCTGAAAGCCTGGATGGCCGCGCAGCCGAGCGGCGCGGAAGGCCGGCGGCAGATGCCGCAGTTCAACCTCACCGAACAGGAACTCAACGATCTGGCCGACTTCCTCGAATGGACGAGCCGCATCTTGACCCAGAACTGGCCGCCGAACGACGCCGGTTGAGCGACACGCGTTTCAGGAGAAAAAAGATGAAATATCAAACGCAAAAGGTCGCGATGCTGTACTTCTACGGCGCGCTTGGCCTCTTCCTCGCCCAGGTTCTCTTCGGCGTCGTGGCCGGCACGATCTACGTGCTGCCGAACGTGCTGTCCGAGCTTCTGCCCTTCAACATCGTGCGCATGATCCACACCAATGCGCTTGTCGTCTGGTTGCTCATGGGCTTCATGGGTGCGACCTACTACATGATCCCGGAGGAGACCGAGACGGAGCTTTACAGCCCCAAACTCGCCGTCCTCCAGTTCTGGATGTTCTTCGTGGCGGCTGGGCTGACGGTCGTCGGCTACATGTTCCGCATCCATGAGGGCCGCGAATTCCTTGAGCAGACCTTCATCGCCAAGGTCGGTATCGTCGTCGTCGTGCTGATGTTCCTCTTCAACATCACCATGACGGCGTTGAAGGGTCGCAAGACCACGGTCATCAACATCCTGCTGTTCGGCCTGTGGGGCCTTGCCCTCTTCTTCCTCTTCGCTTTCTACAACCCGATCAACCTCGCGCTCGACAAGATGTACTGGTGGTACGTCATCCACCTGTGGGTCGAGGGTGTCTGGGAGCTGATCATGGCTTCCGTGCTCGCCTTCCTGATGATCAAGCTCAATGGCATCGACCGCGAGGTCGTGGAAAAGTGGCTCTATGTCATCGTCGGCCTCGCCCTCTTCTCGGGTATTCTCGGCACGGGTCACCACTACTATTGGATCGGCGCGCCAGGCTACTGGCAGTGGATCGGCTCGCTGTTCTCGACGCTGGAAGTGGCGCCCTTCTTCACCATGGTCATCTTCACCTTCGTGATGACCTGGAAGGCCGGCCGCAACCATCCGAACAAGGCGGCGCTGCTGTGGTCGATCGGCTGCTCGGTCATGGCCTTCTTCGGCGCGGGTGTCTGGGGCTTCCTGCACACGCTGTCGTCGGTGAACTACTACACCCACGGCACGCAGGTCACCGCCGCACACGGGCACCTCGCCTTCTTCGGTGCCTATGTCATGCTGAACCTTGCCATGATGGCCTATGCGATCCCGGAGATCCGCGGCCGGGCGCCGTTCAACCAGTGGCTCTCGATCGCCAGCTTCTGGATCATGTGCACGGCCATGTCGGTGATGACCTTCGCGCTCACCTTCGCCGGCGTCGTGCAGGTCCACCTGCAGCGCGTGCTCGGCGAGGGCTTCATGGACGTCCAGGACCAGCTTGCGCTGTTCTACTGGGTCCGCCTCGGCTCGGGCGTCGTCGTGCTCGTCTCGGCGCTGATGTTCATCTGGGCGGTGCTCGTGCCCGGCCGGGAGCGTAGCGACAGCCTCACCCGCATGGTCCAACCGGCCGAGTGAGTGCTGGCCGGTCCCGTCATCCCACGGGGCCGGCACCTTTTCCCGACAGTTTCTTGGAGATCAGAATGAACGTCCTGCTCAAGGATACGCCCCGTCCCGTTTCGGAGATCCCGGCCTACAGCCCCTCCGGCAATGAATGCGCCCTGTTCGAGACGGCCTGGACGCGCCAACTCCCGCTGCTCCTGAAGGGACCGACCGGCTGCGGCAAGACCCGCTTCGTCAGCCATATGGCGGCAAGGCTTGGCCTGCCGCTTTCCACCGTCTCCTGCCATGACGACCTTTCGGCCGCCGACCTCACTGGCCGCTACCTGCTGAAGGGTGGCGATACGGTCTGGGTGGACGGGCCCCTGACCCGGGCGGTGCGCCAGGGCGGCGTGTGTTATCTCGACGAGATCGTCGAGGCGCGCAAGGACGTTGCCGTTGTGCTGCACCCGCTTACCGACGACCGGCGCATCCTGCCGCTGGAGCGCACCGGCGAGGTACTGGAGGCGCCGTCCGGCTTCATGCTCGTCGTCTCCTACAATCCCGGCTACCAGAATCTCCTGAAGGCGCTGAAGCCCTCCACGCGCCAGCGCTTCGTCGCCATCGAGTTCGACTTCCTACCGAAGCCCCAGGAAATCGTCGTCGTCGCCACGGAAAGCGGGCTGGACGAAGCGCAGGTCGCGCCGCTCGTCGAACTGGCGCATCGGCTGCGGGCTCTCAAGGGTCACGACCTGGAAGAGGGCGTTTCCACCCGTCTCCTCGTCTACTGCGCCTGCCTCATCGACAGCGGCATGACCATGCGCGAGGCGGTGCGAGCGGCGATGATCGAGCCGCTGACCGACGAGCCGGATGTCCGCGTCGCCCTTCTTGAAATCGCCGATGCGATGATCCGCTGAGGAACTGCCATGCTGGATTTCCTGGAGCTTGAGGAAACGGTCGGCCGGGCCTGGCACCGGCTCGTCGGCAAGACCGGCACCTGGGCGCGCTATCCGGAGCATGCCGTGCGGCTGGAGGATGTCCGGCCGGTGCTCGCCGTCTGCTTCCGCGGTTTCGGCGGCGAGGGGGCGGTGCAGATCGCGCCCGCCCGGGGGCGCACCTCGGCGCATCGCCTCCGGTTGCGCCAGCGTATGGGGCTCGGCGAGGAAAAGCTGGTGCAGCCCGGCCGCGACCATGCGGCCTTGATGCTGCCCGGCGCGATCGACCTCTTCGCCGATCGCGGCCTCAACCGGGACCTCTATGTCTGGCTCGCTGCGGCGATGGCGGTGATGCCGCTGGATCCGGTCACGGAGAGTGATCCGCTCCAGCGCGACCTTGCTGTTCTCCAGCGGGCGGAGGCGACGGTGAAGGCGGTGCTCTTGGCCTTTCCGGGTCTTGCGCGGCGTTACCGGCGGCTTTCGGCCGCCGTGCTGGACGCGCGTCGCAGCCGGCCGCTGCCCTCCATCGAGCGGCATGTGGAGAGCCGTATCCTCAGCCTTCTGAGGAAGGGCGCCGGTCTTGCGGACGATACGCTGCCTGTCATCTTCCCGCACCGCGCACCGGCCGGCTACCTGCCGATGCTGCCGGTTCCGCTGTGGCCGGATGCGCTTCTGCGCGAAGAGGGCGAGGGGCGTGGCGAGGAGGATCAGCCCGCGACGGGCGGCACGCCCGAGACGCCGGAGACCGGTCGCCATGTCGCGCTGCGCGAAAAGGCCGAGAACCGTAAGAACGAGCGCAGCCCCTTTATCCTCAACCGCTTCGAGAAGATCCTCGCCATGGCGGAGATGGTCAATGTTGACCGTCCCGGCGACGACAGCGACGACCACGATTCGAGTGCTGCCGACGAGCTGGACGACATGACGCTCGGCGAGCGCAAGGGCCGGCCTTCCGCCCGCTTCCATTTCGATCTCGACCTGCCGCCGGAAGCGCTCGACCGTACGCGCCTGACCGGCGAACACACCTATCCCGAATGGGATTTCCGTACGGGCACCTATCTGCCGGATCATTGCCGTGTGGTTGCCTCTCCGGCGCCGGATATGGCCGCCGTGCCCGAGGCCGATGCGGACACGAAGAGCCTGATCCGCCGCGTGCGCCGGCAGTTCGAGGTGCTGCGGCCGCGCCATGAAATGCTGCGCGCGCAGCTCGACGGGGTGGAACTCGACCTTGACGCCGTGGTGCGCGCCCGGTGCGACCTTGCCGCCGGCGGACAGGGCAGCGACCGCATCCACCTGATGAGCCGGCCGCAGGCGCATGATCTTGCCGTCACCATCCTCGTCGATGTCTCGCTTTCGACGGACGCCTGGTTCGACAACCGCCGGGTACTCGACGTGGAGAAGGAGGCGCTGCTGGTTCTCGCACACGGTCTTGCGGCCTGTGGCGACAGCCATTCGATCCTCACCTTCACCTCGCGCCGCCGCTCCTGGGTGCGGGTCGAGACGGTCAAGGATTTCGGCGAGACGATGAACCACGCCGTGGAGGCGCGCATCGCGGCGCTGAAGCCGGGCTTCTATACCCGGATCGGCCCGGCGGTCCGCCATGCGGCGGCAAAGCTGCGCGAGCAGCCGAACCGCCGAAAGCTCCTCCTGCTGCTCACCGACGGCAAGCCGAACGACGTCGACCACTATGAGGGCCGCTTCGCGCTGGAGGACAGCCGCCGGGCGGTGAACGAGGCGCGACGCACCGGCGTCAGCGTGTTCGGGGTGACGGTCGACCGGGAGGCACAGGCCTATGTGCCGGCGATCTTCGGCCGCAACGGCTATGCCATCGTCAGCAATATCGCCCGGCTGCCTGCGGCGCTGCCGGCGATTTATCGCGGCCTTGTCGGATAGAGGCGCAAGATCGGCGAGGAAGGGCCCGGCATGCCGCACCATGCCGGGCCCTTTTTGTCTCAAGCTGCTTTGCTGTGCGTGCGGGCCGCCTGGTCGATATAGGCGTCGAAGGCGGCGGCGACCGCGCGGATGATGAAGCGATGGTCCTGTCGCACGGTGACGGTGCCGCCGCGGATATCGACCGCGCCATCCTCCTTCAGCGCCGCCAGCCGGGCATTGCCGTCGAGAAGCGGGGCTGCGTCGAAACCGTGCCGCGCGGCGATGCCCGGCACGTCGACGCGGAAATCGCACATCAGGCGCTCGATGATCTCGGCGCGCAGACGGTCCTCCGCCGTCAGCCGGTACCCCTTGGCGGTGGCGAGGCGGCCGGAGGCGATGCGCTGGGCGTAGAGGCCGGGCGGCACCTCGTTCTGTACATAACCGTCCGCCGTGCGGCCGATCGACGAGGCGCCGAAGCCGATGAGGGTGGTGCAGGCATCCGTCGTATAGCCCTGGAAATTGCGGCGTAGCCGGCCGCGCTTGGCGGCAAGGGTGAGGCTGTCGTCCGGCAGGGCATAGTGGTCGAGGCCGATTCGGACATAACCGGCGCCGGCAAGCGTTTCGGCGATCGCCTCGGCCTGCTCGCTGCGCATGGCGGCGTCGGGCAGCGCCCGTTCGTCGATCAGCCGCTGGTGTTTCTTGAAGGAGGGGATATGCGCATAGCCGAAGACGGCGAAACGCTCCGGCCGCATGCGGATCGCCGCTTGGGCCGTCTCGATGCAGGAAGCGACCGTCTGGTGCGGCAGGCCGTAGATGAGGTCGAAATTGATGCCGGTGATGCCGGCCTTGCGCAGCCTTGTCGCGGCTTCGGCCGTCTGCGCCTCGCTCTGGATGCGGTTGATCGCCTTCTGCACGACGGGGTCGAAGCTCTGCACGCCGAGGCTCGCGCGGGTGACGCCCGCCTCGCCGAGCGCCGTCGCCATCTCGGCGGTGAGGGTGCGCGGGTCTATCTCGACGGCGATTTCCGCGCCGGCGGCGAAGGCGAAGCGGGCGCGCAGAAGGCCGATCAGGTCGCGGAATTCCTCCGGCTGCATGATGGTGGGCGTGCCGCCGCCGAAGTGGACGTGGCGGATGTTCGGCCGACCACCGACCGTCCTGGAGACGAGGTCGATCTCGTTGCGGAGCATGTCGATGTAGTCGAGAATCGGTTCGTCGCGCTGGGTGATCGTCGTGTGACAGCCGCAGTACCAGCACATGGAGCGGCAGAACGGGATGTGCAGGTAGAGCGAGGCATCGGTGCCGGGCTTGATGGCGGCAAGCCAGTCGCTGTGGGTACCGGCACCGACCGTAGGCGAAAAGCCCGGAGCCGTCGGATAGCTCGTATAGCGCGGTAGCCGCGCTTCGCCGTATTTTTCGATTAGGGCCTGTTGCATGGCGCTTTCCTTTGTCCGGAATGGATGGTGGCAGGAGCCTAGGGGCCGGACGGGAGTGCTTCTTTGCGAAAAGCCAAGCAGCAGGGCACCGCGGTCGCGTATTTCCGGAATTGTTTGCGCAACGTCAAAGTGGTGGGCCGGCCGCGGGGTTAGCGTCGGCTGGTTCCGGTCGGTCGAGCCGTGCCTTCCGGAACAGGATTCGGAACGGCCGGGACGGAACAGAAAACCATGTCAGACGACGACCAGGCCAAGCCCTCCATCGATGTCCGCACCATTGCCCCGCGCGAGCGTCATCCGCGGATCTTTGGCATGCTCGGCGCGCTGCTTCCGGGCAAATCGATGTTGATCACCAGCGATCATGACCCGCGGCCGCTGCACTACCAGTTGGAGACGAATTTTCCGGGGCAGTTCGGTTGGGACTATCTCGAACAGGGGCCGGAGGTCTGGCGCGTCGAGATCGACCGGATCGAGGACCGTGGCTGCGATTGCTGCTGCGGCTCGGACCACTAGGCGGCAGACGGTGTACGGCGAAAGGGAAACCACATGCAGGGTGCAACGCTCTCCCGCTGGACCATGTCCTATTTCGCCCTGGCCTGCCTGATGCTCGTTGCGGGACAGGGCCTGATGCTGGCGGGCTACGGTTATCCGGGCGCTGCCGTCAGTGCGCCGGAAACCCTGGTGCTCGTGCATGTCCTCGCCATCGGCTGGCTGAGCCTCCTGATGGCGGGCGCGCTCCTGCAATTCGTGCCGGTGCTGATCGCCCGTCCGCTGGTCGGCGGGCGGTTTGCGGCGCCCGCTCTGCTGCTGCTTGTCGCCGGGCTCTGCGCGCTGGTCGGCGGTTTCGTGGCGCTGTCCGGCGCCATCGACCTGCCGCTTGCCCTTCTGCCACTGGGGGGCGGATTGCTGCTGGCCGGTTTCGTCCTTCTCGCCGCTATCCTGGCCGCTACGCTTCTTGCGGCGCGGCCCTTGCCGCTACCTGCGCGCTTCGTCGCCGTCGGGCTGGCGGCGCTCATTGGGGCGGCGCTTGCCGGCTTCGCCTTCACGTTGGCTCTTTCCGGCACCAGTGACAATCTCTTGCTTGTCCGGCTCGTCGCCGATGGCGTGGATCTGCATGCGGCGCTTGGGCTTGGCGGCTGGCTGAGCGTTACCGCGGTCGGCGTCAGCTACCGACTGCTTGCCATGTTCCTTTTGGCGCCAGAGACGGAGCGGCCGACGAGCCGCATCGTCTGGTGGGCGGCAAGCCTTGCCATCGGGCTTGTCGCGGCCGGCATTCCCGTCGTCCTTGTTGCCGCCCCCGGCGCGACGGTGCTCTTTGCCGTCGCCCTCCTCCTGACGCTTGCCGCGGTGCTGCTCTATGGCGGCGATGTCGTGCATCTCTACCGGACGCGCAAGCGCAGGCAGGCGGAGCTGAACATCCGGGCGACATTCGCGGCCTTTGGTGCACTTGTGCTGTCCGTCGCCCTCATCAACCTGCCGGCCGTCCGGGCGGGCGGGGGGCTTGCAGCGGCCGTCTACCTCTTCGTCTTCGGCTGGCTGACGGGGCTGGGGCTTGCCCAGCTCTACAAAATCGTCGCCTTCCTGACATGGTTGGAGGCCTATGGGCCGGTGCTGGGCCGTGCCCCGGTGCCGCGCGTGCAGGATCTTGTCGATGAACGGCGCGGGCGTGTCCTGTTCTGGTTCTACTACGGCGCGGTTGCAGCGGCCACGCTCGCACTTTTCGCGGAGGCTTCCGGTGCTTTCCGATGGGCGGTCCTCGTGCAACTGGCAGCGACGCTGGGGTTGATCGGAGAATTCATTCGCGCGCGCCGGCTTTGTGTCGTGCCGCAGGCGCTGCGAGTGCCGGCCGGCATGGTGCGCCCCCATCTCTTCCTGCCTTTACCTGTTTCAAGGAGATAACCGATGTCCGACGTTTCAAACGCCACTGCCCCCAAGACCCTCGATGTGCGGCCGATCCTGGAAAGCGGCGGCGAGCCGTTCCAGGCGATCATGGAGGCGGTGCAGTCGCTCGGCCCCGGGCAGGGGCTCCGGCTCTTCGCCACCTTCCGCCCGCAACCGCTGTTCCGCGTCATGGCAAGCCGCGGTTTCGACCACGAGGCCCATGAGATCGAGGGCGGCGATTGGGAGGTCCTCTTCACGCCGCAGCAGGTGACGGCGCCCGTCGAAACCTCCGGCGATGCGGACCGTCCGGAAGCCTGGCCCGATCCCTCCCTCCATCTCGACCTCAGCGACCTAGACCCGCCCGAGCCCATGGTTCGCATCCTTGCAGCGGCCGAGACGCTGGAGCCGGGGGAGGTTCTCTTCGCGCTCCTGTCCCGCGAGCCGCTGTTCCTGTTCCCCGAACTGACGAAGCGTGGCCACCAGTGGGCCGGCAATTTCGACGAGACGGGTTCGGCCTACCGCATTCTCGTGCGGACCGGCCGGGCGAGGGGGTGATCCGATGGACGAGGACGAGAAGGCCGCATTGACCGAGGCCATCCGCAATGCCCTGCGCATGATCATCGACCCGGAGATCGGCCGCAACATCGTCGATCTCGGCCTGATCTACGAGATTGCGGTGGAAGAGGGTGGCATTGTGCGCATCGCCATGACGACGACGACACGCGGTTGCCCGGCGAGCGATTACCTCAAGGATGCAGTGGGCAATTGCGTGTGGTACGTGCCGGGCGTCGAATATGCCGAGGTGCGGCTGACCTATGAGCCGCCCTGGACGCCGGAGATGATGACGGTGGAACTCTAGGTAGGGAAAACGGCCCGGAAAGGCTTCCGGGCCGCTTCGCGTTCAGAGCGGTGTGCGGCGCTGGCAGGCAAGGATCGGCGCATAATCCAGGCAGAAGAGGCCGAAG
>VFQN01000828.1_pt1 | contig 55571 bp, 51 predicted proteins | sample 3512371 | NCBI WGS metagenome assembly VFQN01 (sample SAMN10412370, study PRJNA504923) | tailings metagenome | isolation source: Replicate 2 from Balatoc abandoned mine | place: Philippines: Itogon, Benguet | collected 2017-08-28
GACCTGCGCGTCGAGCCACGGCATTGCCACGCTGGACACATTCAATCGTCTTTCTGCAGAACCCACGCCCCGCGCTCTATATGGAGTGCTGCACATGAATGCGCGCGGCAACCGGACGATCGCCAGTCTCCTGGCCGCGAGGCTGCGGAGTTCTCTTAGCTGACCGACCAGATGCATCCATCGCCACGCCTCCGATTTGTCACGACAATTCACCGGCGGGCGGCGATTTGCCGATTGTTAATCGGGTGCGGGAAGGGCACGGGCTTGGCATGCGCTCCAACAATCCGGTGAACATGGACATCGATCAGCTACGGGGATGGGCGTCGCTCATGGACAGGGCCATGATCGCGAGCCTCGTCGTCACCATCCTGGCCGTGTCGGCGCTCGGCATCACGACCTTCCTGTCGTTCCGCTACAGCGGCGCCGTGCGCGCCCATGAGCAGGCGGCCCTCGACCGTTACAAGGGCCTGGAGAGCGAAGCCGCACAGCGCGAGCGGGAGGCCTCGGCGGCGCGCGAACAGGCAACGGCGCTCGAACGTGCCATCGCGACCGAGCGCGATCGGACGGCGAAGCTCGAGCGGGAGATCTCCCTCGCGCGGGACCAGGCGACGGCGCTGGCGCAGGAAGCCGAGAAGGCCCGTGAGCGGGCCACGGTGCTCGAGCAGGCCGCCCGCGAGGCGACGGAGCGCGCCGCCCAGACCCCGCCCGCGGACAATGCCCGGCCGCCGCTGTTCGATGCGGCCGAAATCCGGCGGCGCCTCGCCGATCTCGGGAAGCTGGTCAAGGACGCGGCCAAGCGCGCGCCGGAGCCCACCGCCGAACCGAGCCCGGAGCCCGTTCCCGAGCCGACTCCCGAACCGTCCCCGCCGGTCGAGGCCGCGCCGGCGCCGCCGCTCCCGCCCTTCGTCGCCAGCCTGCAAAGATTTGCCGGCACGCCGGCCGCGATCTTCCTGCTGGGCCAGATCTCCGACGCCCCCGCCATCGGCGCCGCGATTTCCGCCGATCTTGGCCAGGCGGGCTGGGCGCCGCAGACCTGGACCTGGGGCGGCGTCGCCGGCATCTACGGCGTCGTCATCCTGGTGCGGGATGGCAGCGATCCGGCCACACACGAGGCCGCCGCCGCCCTCGTCGACGCGCTGGGCGCGGCCGGCTTCAATGCGAGCAAGGGAGACTGGCCGGCGAACTGGGGCCGGTTCCGCGGCACTCTCAACGGGCCGCAGACCCCCAGCCCGACCGACGCCGCCATACGCATCGTCGTGGGAGAAAAGGCGCGGAAGGCGCTCTGATCCCGGCCGCTCTCGACGTCGCCTTCAGAGAGGCGTCACGGTGAGGTCGACCCAGAGGCCACGAAAGGCGTCGCTGGCGCCGATGAAGTCGCCCGACACCGGCGTCACCTGCCAGATCTCGCGCGCCACCGCGACCGGGATCAGGTTGGAGCCGCCGACGCTGCGGTTGGTCGGGTCGAAGGTGATCCAGCCGGCGCCCGGCACATAGACCTCGGCCCAGGCGTGCGTTGAATCGGCTTCGTAGTTTCCCGTCGCGCGATCGGGCCGGAAGAGATAGCCCGAGCAGAGCCGGGCGCCGAAGCGCAGGCAGCGCGCCGCCTCGACGAACAGGACCGCCAAGTCGCGGCACGAGCCCAGGCCCCGCGCCAGCGTCTCGAGCGGCGCCTGCGTCCCTTCGCTCTCGCGGCTCTGGTAGCGGATCTGCTGGGCGACGCCTGAGCTGAGGTCCTTCAAGAGGGACAGCGTGTCCGTCGGGTCGCTGCGAACGAACCCCTTCGCCCAGGCCAGCAGCCGGCGGTCGGGATCGAGATACTGCGGCACCACCAGTGCGCCGAGATCGGTCCAATCGGCGTCGGTGTAGGCGAAGGGATAGCGCGCCGCGATGGCGGCGATGTCGAACACCGGCCAGGGATCAACGCCCAGCGTGAGCACCGCCTCGCTGTCGACCACCAGCCGGTCGGTGAGCCCGTCGAATCCCGCCGTCGCCACGGCATTGCCGAACACGTCGTGCGCCCACGTCACGGTTGCCGCCGGCGTCACTGTGACTTCGTGCGACACCAGCCGCAGCTCGCGGCTCTCGCGCGGCCGCAGCATCAGCCGGTGCGGCCCCAGCCGGACCGGTGCGTGATAGAGATAGGTGGTGCGGTGGCGAACCGTGAGGGTGAGCAAGCGGCCTTCTCCCCTGCTCCGTCAAGCAGGCGGAGGACCTGGAGGCGGCTCGCGAGGCGGCGGAATCGGGGGTAACGGACTGGGCCTCGACCCGGGCGGCGGCTCGCGGGGCGCCTCGTTGGGCGGCCGGGGGATACGTGCCATGCCAAGTCCTTTCGCCGGTGCCGGCGGGAGCGGTTGAACCAGTTTTCAATGTCGCACGTTCGCCCGGCCCAGCACTACCGGCCAATCCCGCGAACGCAGGATCGGCGTTTTTTCCTGGCGCGGCTATCGTCGAGGGCGGCCAGCGCAGCTCGCCACAGCGCATGTGCCGCCTCCACGACCCGCCTGTCATGAAAGCTCTCGAGACGCAGATACCGTTCATGGGCGTCCCGCGCAGCCTTGTCGAGGTGCTCCAGCTCAGGATCGATTTCGTTCATTGCACATCAAAGCGCAGAGGGGATTCGACGTTGCACGTGTTGCAAAACATCCCGGCCGGCACGCCCGAGGACCGCATCCAGGAATATTCATCGCCATTGTCGCACGCCGCCACCATGTTACCTGCAGGCGGCCGGCCCCCGATGACGAGAAACTCCAGTCCCGGAGACCCGATGACCCTGCGTCCGGAATATTCACTCGGCCACTCTGCCTACAACGAATTCCTGTTCGGCTCGCTGGGCCAGGATGCGGCAGGTACGGAGCTCACCGTGCTCTCCGCCCTGTCGCGGCTCGGCATCGATCCATGGCAGGAGGCGGCGCGGCTCGCTGCCCTGCCACGCGAGGCTGCAGCGGAAGCTCTTGCCGCCACCATCCTGCGGCTGCCTGACAGGATGGGACCCGCCGCCGAGGCGCCGATGATCGCGGCCCGCTTGGTGGCCTTGTTGCCAAAGGGCGCTGTCGCCGACATCCCGCAGACGAAAGAGGCCCGCATCGCCTCGCTGGAAGCGGCCGCCAGGGCTACGACGAAGGACGCGACCGGAACCGCCACGCATGCGGCCATCCGCAAACCGAAAGCGGGTCTCACGACCTGGATGATGTGGGGAGCCCTCGCACTGGCACTCTATTTTCTGATCGTGCAGCTCACACCCACCCGGAACCTTGAATCCGAGGGACGCGAGACGCAGCAGGGCTCCTGACGCGCGAAGGTCACGAGGCCCCGGTCGCCCCGCCCTGCGGAGGTCCATTAAAGAAGTAACGCCGCTCCCGCGAAATGCTAGATTGCAAGGGCGCGTCCACGACAGGAGTTATGATGCCCCTCCTTGGCAAGGGAATGCTGCTCACGTTCACCGACGTGTCGGCGCGGGACGAGCGCGACTACAATGAATGGTACAATCGCGAACACATCGACGACCGTGTGAACCTGCCCGGTTTCCATCGCGGCCGGCGCTATGTCGCGGTGAGCGCCAAGCCCAAGTACCTCGCGGTCTACGAGTGCGACACCGTCGCCATCCTCGGTACGCCGAACTACCTGCAGACGCTGGACCATCAGACGCCATGGAGCCAGCGCGTAATGGCGCGATTCACGCATTTCATCCGGATGACCCTGCGCATCCACGTCGACCAGACGCACGGAGCGGGTGCGGCACTGGCAACCGTGCGATTCGTACCGGACCCGCACCGGCGCAAGGCACTGATCCAATGGCTCTCCGAGCAGGCGCTGCCGAAGCTGACCGCGCGTCCCGGAGTCCTGGGTGCCGCGGTCGGCGAGAACGATCTCGAAGTGGTCCACGCGCCCCTGCACGACAAGAGCATGGATCACCCCAGGGCCGACGAGTCAGAATGGGTCGTGCTGATCGAAGGCTCGGACGTCGCAGCCGTCGGCGCCGCCGCGCGGTCCCTGTTCACGCAGACACGCCGCAAGTCCTTCGGCATCGAGGCCGCCCCGACGATCGGCACCTGGCGCTTCCTGTTCGGCAACCAACGATGACGTATCTTTGACCCGCCGTTGATCGCTCAATCGACTAGGGTCGGCGCGTGTCCAACCAACGCACCATCTTCTGGCTGAGGCTCGCGACTCTGGTCGCGCTCTGCCTGCCTGCCCTCGATCTCGCCTGGCGCTGGTACACGGGCGACCTCGATCCGCGCCCCGTGACGCTGGCCACCCATGCCACCGGCGACTGGGCCGTCGTATTCCTGCTGGTCTCGCTGGCGCTGACGCCGGCGCGCGCGATCTTCGACTGGTCGCCGCTGATCCACATAAGGCGACGGGTCGGCGTCGCTGCGGCGCTGTACGCCGTCGCACATCTCCTGATCTACGTGCTCGACCAGAAGTGGAACCTGATCGTCGTCGCCACGGAGATCGTGAAGAGATTCTATCTCACCATCGGTTTCGTGGCTCTTCTCGCTCTGGTGGCGCTGGCGATCACCTCGACCAACGGCTGGCAGAAGCGGCTGAAGCGCAACTGGAAGCGCCTGCACTGGCTGGTCTATCCGGCAGTCGCGCTGGCCCTCCTGCACTTCTTCATCCAGTCCAAGCTCAATATCGGCGAGGCCGCCTTCGCCGCCGGCCTCTTCGTCTGGCTGATGCTGTGGCGCCTGCTGCCCGTGCGGCTGCGCTCCGGCTTCACCGGCCTGCTCCTGCTCGCCGCCGCCGCCACCCTGGTCACGGTGATCTTCGAAGCCTCGTGGTACTGGATGGTGAACGGGATCGATCCGATGCGCGTACTCGCCGTCAACCTCGACCCAGAGCTGGTGCCGCGCCCGGCCCAGAAGGTGCTCGCGGTCTCCGTCGTGGTGATCGTGCTGGTCGCGCTGCGACGCGGTCTCGCGGCGGCAGGCAGGCTCTGGACGCAGCGCTATATCCGGAGGACTATATCGCCTTCCTGATCGGAAGAGGACATGACTCCGGACGAATGGACGGCCGTACGGCTGAGCCTCCTGATCGCCACGACGGCGACGCTCTGCAGCCTGCCGTTCGGCATCGCCATCGCCTGGCTGCTGGCGCGCGGGCGCTTCCGGGGCAAGAGCGTGCTCGACACGCTGGTCCACCTGCCGTTGATCCTGCCGCCGGTCGTGACGGGCTACCTGCTGCTCCTGTCCTTCGGCCGGCGCGGCCCGATCGGGAGTTTCCTGGCCGAGGAATTCGGAATCGTCTTCTCCTTCCGCTGGACCGGCGCGGCACTCGCCTGCGCCGTCATGGGCTTCCCGCTGCTGGTGCGCGCCATCCGCCTGTCCATCGAGGCCGTCGACCAGCGCCTCGAGGCGGCCGCGGGCACCCTGGGCGCCCATCCGCTCTGGGTCTTCGCGACCATCACCCTGCCGCTTTGCCTGCCGGGCATCATCGCCGGCGCGATCCTGGCCTTCGCCAAGTCGATGGGCGAGTTCGGCGCCACCATCACCTTCGTTTCGAACATTCCCGGCGAGACACAGACGCTGCCGTCCCTGATCTACACCCTGACCCAGGTGCCGGGCGGCGACGCCGCCGCGATGCGGCTCACCCTGGTGTCGATCGCGATCTCCATGCTGGCGCTGCTCGGGTCCGAGCTGCTGGCCAAACGAATCGGTGCGCGGCGGCAGACGACATGAGCCTCGATGTCGACGTCGACCACAGGCACGGCGCCTTCAGGCTGGCGGCCCGCTTCACCGCCGCGCCGGGACTGACGGCCCTGTTCGGCCGCTCGGGCTCGGGAAAGACCAGCCTGGTCAACATCGTGGGCGGCCTGATCCATCCGGACCGCGGCAGGATCGCCATCGACGGCCAGACCCTGGTCGACACCGAACGCGGCCTTTTCCTGCCCGCGCATCGAAGGCGCATCGGCTACGTCTTCCAGGACAGTCGCCTGTTTCCGCATCTCAGCGTGCGGCGCAATCTCCTCTACGGCCGCTGGTTCGCCCGCGGCAACGACGGAGCGGCTCCGGCGCTCGGTGCCGTGATCGACCTGCTGGGCATCGGCCACCTGCTCGACCGCCATCCGGACTCGCTGTCGGGGGGCGAGAAGCAGAGGGTCGCCATCGGCCGCGCCCTGCTCGCCCGGCCGCGGCTGCTGCTGATGGACGAACCGCTGGCCTCGCTTGACGAGGCGCGGCGTGCCGAGATCCTGCCCTTCGTCGAACGGCTGCGCGACGAAGCCGGCGTTCCCATCCTCTATGTCAGCCACTCCGTCGCCGAAGTCGCCCGCCTCGCCACGACGGTCGTGATCCTCAGCGAGGGCACCGTCACGGCCGTCGGCCCGGTCCAGGACATCCTGCCGATGGCCGACGCCGCGGACGGGGGCGCCGTGCTGGAAGCGAGGATCGTCCGGCACGACGAGAGGTTCCACCTGTCGGTGCTGGAGAGTGCCGCCGGCGCGTTGCAGGTGCCGCGTCTCGAGGCGCCCGTCGGTGCGCTGGTGCGCGCCTACATCCGGGCGCGGGACGTGATGCTCAGCCTGCAGCACCCCGAGGATATCAGCGCGCTCAACGTGCTGGCCGGGCGCATCGTGTCGATCGTTCCGACGTCGACGGCCCAGGCCGACATCCGCCTGGACTGCAACGGCGCCGTCCTGATGGCCCGGCTGACCGCCAAATCGGTCGACCGGCTGGCCCTGACCCCCGGACGGCCGGTTTACGCGGTCGTCAAGACCGTGTCATTCGAACGCAGTTAACTGCGCTAGAGTGAGGGCGGGCCTCCGGCCCACCAATGAAGCCTGGGGAGACCGAATGAGATCGATGCCGCTGCCGCTCACGCCGCGTTTCATCACCTGGACGCTGTCGACCGTCTTTGCCGTCCTGCTGGGCGTCGCCTGGGCCGTCGATCCCCGCTCGTGGTGGATCGGCGTCGGCTTCCTCGTCGCCCTCTTCCTCGCCGGCGTCGGCCTCTACGACTATTTCCAGACCAGGCACGCGGTCCTGCGCAACTACCCCATCGCGGCGCACCTGCGCTTCATCTTCGAGGCGATCCGGCCCGAGATGCGCCAGTATTTCTTCGAGGGCGAAAAAGACGGGATGCCGTTTCCGCGCGACCGGCGGGCGATCGTCTACCAGCGCGCCAAACTGGTGCTCGACGTCCGGCCTTTCGGCACCACCCACGATGTCTACGCCGAAGGCTACGAGTGGATGACGCACTCCATCTCGCCCACCCCGGTCAGCAAGGAGCCGTTCCGCATCACCATCGGCGGCCCCGACTGCACGCAACCCTACTCCGCCTCGATCTTCAACATCTCGGCCATGAGCTTCGGGTCGCTCAGCGCCAACGCCATCCGCGCCCTGAACCGCGGCGCCAAGCTCGGTGGCTTCGCCCACGATACCGGCGAGGGCGGCTACAGCCCCTATCACCGCGAGGGCGGCGGCGACATCATCTGGGAGATCGGCTCCGGCTATTTCGGCGCCCGTAACGCCGACGGCACCTTCTCGGCCGAGAAGTTCGCTGCCGGCGCCGCCAATCCGCAGGTCAAGATGGTGGAGTTGAAGCTCAGCCAGGGCGCCAAGCCCGGCCATGGCGGCGTGCTGCCCGGCCCCAAGGTCAGCGAGGAGATCGCGCTGACCCGCGGCGTGCCAGTCGGCGTGGACTGCATTTCACCCTCGCACCACACCGCCTTCACGACGCCGATCGAGATGATGAAGTTCATCGCCGAGATGCGTCGTCTCTCGGGCGGCAAGCCGGCCGGCTTCAAGCTCTGCGTCGGCCACGAATGGGAGTTCCTGGCGATTTGCAAGGCGATGCTGGAGACCGGAATCTATCCCGACTTCATCGTCGTCGACGGCAAGGAAGGCGGCACCGGTGCCGCCCCGCTGGAGTTCCTCGACCATGTCGGCAAGCCGATGCGGCAGGGCCTGCACATCGTGCACAACGCCCTGGTGGGCATCGGCGCCCGTCACCGGATCAAGATCGGCGCCGCCGGCAAGATCGTCACCGCCTTCGACATCATCCGCGCGATGGCGCTCGGCGCCGACTGGTGCAACTCGGCGCGCGGTTTCATGTTCGCCGTGGGATGCATCCAGTCGCAGTCCTGCCATACCGACCGTTGTCCGACCGGTGTGGCCACCCAGGATCCGACCCGCCAGCGCGCGCTGGTCGTGCCCGACAAGATGGAACGGGTGGCGAACTTCCATCGCTCCACCCTGCAGGAGCTGGCCGAGCTCACGGCTGCCGCGGGTCTCGATCATCCCACGGACTTCAAGCCCATCCATATCAGCCGCCGCATTTCGCCGAGCATCGTGGCGACCTATGCCGACCTCTATCCGGCGCTGGCCGAAGGAGAGCTGGTGTCCGGCACCAGCGACAAGCGCTGGCGGCGGGCCTGGGACATGGCCCATGTCGATTCGTTCCGCGCGACGGCCTGAGCCCGCGCAAACCTGTTGCGAAACTTCTTTGGTTGGCCCAGCAATTGGTCAACCAAAGAGGAAACGACCATGACCGCTCCGTTCGACTTCACGCCCCTGCTGGCGCCCGGCACCCCCGCCCCCGCCGCAAAGTGGAACGGATTCCCGAAATACAATTTCATCGGCGGCCACAACGACGCCGGCAATGTGCCGGTGCAGGCGCTGATCGATGCGGCGACGGCGGTGCTGACGCGCGAGGGCGCCACGCTCGCGACCTACGGGCTGAACAGCGGGCCGCTGGGCTACAAGCCCCTGCGCGAGTTCCTCGCGGCCAAGCTCAGGGACCATGCCGGCATAGTGTGCGCGTCGGACGAGATCCTGATCACCTCGGGCTCGATGCAGGGCCTCGACCTGGTCAACAGCCTGCTGGTGACGAAGGGCGACACCGTCATCATCGAGCAGGAGACCTATGGCGGCGCCCTCACCAAGCTGAACAAGCTGGGCGCCAACGTCGTCGGCATCCCGCTCGACGGCGAGGGGTTGCGGCTCGATGTGCTCAGGCAGAAGCTCGAGGAGCTGAAGCAGAAGGGCATCACGCCCAAGTACATCTACACGATCCCGACGGTGCAGAACCCGACCGGCGCCATCATGGGCGAGGCGCGCCGCGCCGAGCTGCTGAAGATCGCCGCCGAATACGGCGTCATGATCTTCGAGGACGAGTGCTATTCCGACCTGATCTGGAGCGGCAGGCGCCCGCCCTCGCTCCACGCCATGGCCAGGGGCGAAGGCGTCATCTTCATCGGCTCCTTCTCAAAGTCGATCGCGCCGGCACTGCGGGTCGGCTACATCGTGGCCAAGTGGGACATCCTCGCCCGCATCCTCGGCCTCAAGCAGGACGCAGGGTCCGGCGCGCTCGAGCAGATGGTGCTGGCGGAGTTTTGCACGCAGCATTTCGCGAACCACGTGCCGAAGCTCAACAAGACCCTGTCGGCCAAGCTGCAGGTGTTGCGCGAAGCGCTGGCCGAGCAGTTCGGCACCGACGCCGAGTTCGGCGATCCCGAGGGCGGCATCTATCTCTGGATCAAGCTGCCGGACCAGGTGGACACGACGAAGCTCGCCCAGGCTGCCCTTGCGGCCGGCGTCTCGCTCAATCCCGGTCCGGAATGGTCGACCAACAAGGACTATGCCCGCTCGCGCCTCAGGCTCTGCTTCGCCAATCCCGAGCCTGAGACCATCCGCAAGGGCGTCGAGGTTCTGGCCGAGGTCTGCCGCCGCGAGTTCGGCGTGCCGCTGCGCTCCGCCAACGTCGAGAAGAAGGGCTGACCCTCAAGGGTCAGCCGACCATCACCATCCACGAGACGCCGAACTTGTCGGCGACCATGCCGAACTTCGGCGAGAAGAAGGTCTTGGCGAGCGGCATCTGGACCTGACCGCCTGCGGCCAGGGCTGCGAACTTCCTGTCGGCGTCCGCCTCGGTCTTGACCGTCATGGCGAGCGAGATGCCCTGGAAGTTGGGCTTGCCCTGGCACATGCCATCGGACGCCATGATCATCGCATCCCCAACCATGAAGGAGGCGTGCATGATCTTCTCGGCCATCGCCGCCGTCTGCTCGGGGCCGGCGCAGCCCGGCTCGCCGGCCTGCGGCGGCTCTGGGTTTTCCTTGAACCGCATCATCATGTCGACCTTGGCGTCGAGCGCCTGCTTGTAGAATTCGATCGCTTCCTCGCACTTGCCGTCGAAGAACAGGTAAGGCTGAACCGTCATGTCTCTCTCCTCTCTTACGGATTCTTCTCGAACTCGGTATCGATCTGGATCTGGATGGGATCGGTGAAGAGCGCCGGCAGGCCGTAATCCTGCGGGTTGATCGTCGCAACGGCATGGATTCCCATGCGCGGCTTGCCGCCGAAGCCCTTGCCTGCGCCGCCCAGGTCGACGTCGAAGGTGACGGGCCTGGTCTTGCCCATCAGGGTGAACTGACCCTCGACCCTGCCGCGCGTCCTGTCGACCGGCTTGAACGACGTCGACACGAAGGTGGCTTCGGGGAAGGTTTTCGACTTCAGGAAATTCTCGCCCGCCAGTTCCTCGGCAAAGCCCTTCACGTTGGTCGTGATCGAGGCCGTCTCGACCGAGGCCGAGAGCTTCGACGTCTCGATCGCCGCCGGATCCCAGGTGAGCGAGCCCCTGGCCCGGTCGAAGCGGAATACGCTCTGCGAATAGCCGATATGGGAGACGCGGACGATCACCGCGGTATGCATCTCGTCGAGCGTATAGGTGCCGGCCGTCGCCAGCGCGAGGTCGCGCTCCGCGGCGAAGACGCCCGGAGGCAGCGTCGCCGGCGCCTGGGCCAGCGCGACGGTCGGGCCCATCGCCAGAACGACGGCAAGTGTGCGCAATAGGCGGCTCATCTGGATCTTCCTCGACAAGTGTGTGGTCACTTCTCGACGATGGTCTTCAGCTTCGCCAATCCAGCCGCGAAATCCCGGCCGATCATGTCGTCCATGTCCATGAAGGTGCCGACCAGCTTGGTCATGAAGGTGCTGGGACCGTACATCGCCCAGGTGACAATCGTCTGACCGCCTTTCGGTTGCACGGTCAGCTCGGCCGTGTTGTGACCTTCGAAGGGCTTGAGGAAATCGAGCTTGATGACGACCTTGTTCGGTGATTTGGAATCGACGATTTCCATGCGGCCCTTGCCGACATTGTCGTTGCCGTCCCATTCGTAGACAGCACCCTTGCCGCTTTCGGCGCCGCTATAGACGCGCTTCATCCCCGGGTCGCGACCCTCGTAGGGCGACCACTCGGTCCAGCGCTTCAGCCCGTCGATATAGGGAAAGATCTTTTCAGGCGGCGCATTCATTGCCGCCGAACGCTCGACGCGAAACGAATCGGGCCGGGTCGAGGCGTAGACCAGGATCGCCGCGACGGCCACGAGCAGGACGGCCCCAACGATCTTGAGAAACTTCCACATTCGACCCGCACCGCTTTAGTTAACCTGGCGGTTAACACTAAGGCCGGACGGTCGCGCTCGTCAATGATCGATGGCCATGGTTGCTGCGCTGGGGAATCAGGCCAGCGCGAACCCCTCGTAGCCGTTGGCCACGACCTTCTCGCAGGCCTGGATGTAGGCCGGCAGGCCGCCGATATAGGGCATGAACACGCGCGGCTTGCCGGGGATGTTGGCGCCGACATACCAGGAGCTGCAGGTCGAGCGCAGGGTGATGTTGGACACGTCGCCGACATGGCCGACCCACGCCTCCTGCGCTTGCGGCACCGGCTCGATCACGGTCTTGCCCTTGGCGCGCAACGCTTCCAGGCAATCGGCGATGAAATCGACATGCTGCTCGATCGACGGGAGCATGTTGGTCAGCACCGAGGGACTGCCGGGGCCGGTGATCATGAACAGGTTGGGGAAGTCCACGACGGTCAGGCCGAGATAGGTCTTGGGCCCCTCGTTCCAGCGCTCCTTCAGCGTCACGCCGCCGCGCCCCCGGAAGTCGACCTTGAGCAGCGCACCGGTCATGGCATCGAAGCCGGTCGCCAGGACCAGGCAGTCGAAGGTGAAATCCTCTCCCTTGGCGCGCAGTCCGGTCGGCGTGATGCGCTCGATCGGCTCCTCGCTGATGTCGACCAGGGTCACGTTCGGCCGGTTGAAGGTCGCCCAGTAGCCGGTATCGACACACAGCCGCTTGCAGCCGATGATGTTCTTCGGCACCAGCGCCGCCGCGGTCTTCGGATCCTTCACGACCTCGCCGATCTTGGCCCGCACGAAGTCGGCCGCGTACTTGTTGGACTCGTCGTTCAGCAGGAGGTCCGAGAAGGAGGCCATGAACCCCAGGCCGCCGTAGTCCCAGCGTTCCTGAAACTGGCGGTTGCGCTCCTCCTCCGGCGTCTCGGCGGCCGAGGCGGGATTGATGGTGAAGTCGATGCCGGCCGGCTTGGTCTTGGCGCGCCGGCGCATCTCGGGATAGTTCGCCTTCACCTGCCGCACATAGTCGGGATCGAGCGGCTTGTTGTGCGCCGGCACGGTGTAGTTGGCGGTGCGCTGGAAGACGGTGAGATGCTTCGCCTGCTCCGCGATCACGGGGATCGACTGGATGGCCGAGGAGCCGGTGCCGATGACGCCCACGGTCCTGCCGGTGAAGTCGACGCCCTCATGCGGCCAGTTGCCGGTGTGATAGGTCGGTCCCTTGAAATCCTCCAGGCCGGGGATCTTCGGCGTGTTGGGCGAGGACAGGCAGCCCATGGCGGTGATCACGAAGCGCGCCGTGACCGCCCCGGCGCCGCCGGAAGCGCCAGCCTTTTCGGTCTCGATCCGCCACAGGTTGGCGGTTTCGTCAAACGTTGCCTTGCTGACCCTCGTTTCGAACCGCATGTCGCGGCGCAGATCGAAGCGGTCGGCGACGTGATTGGCGTAGCGCAGCAGCTCGGGCTGGGTGGCGTAACGTTCGCTCCATTCCCATTCCTGCTCGAGCTTGGGATCGAACTGGTAGGAATACTGCACGCTCTCGACGTCGCAGCGCGCGCCGGGATAGCGGTTCCAGTACCAGGTGCCGCCCACGCCCTTGCCGGCCTCGAACACGCGCGCCGCGAAGCCCTTCTGGCGGAGCCGATGCAGCATGTACATGCCGCCAAATCCTGCGCCGATGATCACCGCATCGAAATCGATCGACATGCATCCTCCGGAATTGCGCAAGCGGTAGAAGTTCTCCGGCAAAATTAGTGCGGGAGAGGAGGTGACCGCGCAAGCCTTCCCATGGCACCTCTTCTCGCGGAGAAGAATGGACATGACCGAATCCGACTATCCGGCCAGCTGGTATGTCGCCACGCGAGACGAGGCGGAGCCGCGGGCGTCTCTTTCCACTCGGGAGGAGGCCCATGTCGCCGTCATCGGCGGCGGCTTCGCGGGCCTGCACACGGCGCGGCTGCTGGCGCACGCAGGGAAGCGCGTGGTCCTGTTGGAGCGTCGGCGCATCGGCTGGGGCGCATCGGGGCGCAACGGTGGCTTCGTCGGTCCGGGCTACGCCCAGCGGTCCGGCGCATTGATCGACCGGCTGGGCCTCGATCATGCGCGCCGGCTCTATGCCCAGTCGCAGCGCGGCGTGGCGATCGTCCGCGATGCCATCTCCGAACTGCGACGACCCGACATTCTGATGGGCAGCGGCAAACTCAGCGTCTCGCGCACCGACCAGGGGCCCGGCTTCGCCGACCGCACACGCAAGCTCGCGGGGCAACTCGACGCCGCCTTCGAGCCATGGGAGACCCCGCGCGTGCGCGCCGTGCTCGCGACGGCGCGTTACCATCAGGCGGTCCACGACCCCAGCTCCTTCCATGTCCATCCGCTCAACCTCGCACTGGCATTGGCGAACGACATCGAGCGGATGGGCGGCAGTGTCTACGAGCAGACGGACGCCGTCGGGCTCACGCGCAACGGCGACGGCTGGCGGGTTCGTGCCACGCACGGCGCCATCGAGGCGCAGCATGTCGTGCTGGCCGGCAACGCCGATCTCGGCGCCGTGCAGCCGCGGATCGCGCGGGCCGTGCTGCCGGTTGCGACCTACGTCGCCGTCACCGGGAAGCTCGGGCCCCGCCTCGGCGAGGCAATCCAATGGACGGGCGCGATCTCCGACACGCGCCGCGCCGGCGACTACTACCGGATCGTCGACGGCGACCGGCTCCTGTGGGGTGGCCGCATCACCACCGACACGACCGAGCTGCCGAGACTGCGCGAGATGATGCGCGGCGACATCCTCTCGGTCTATCCGCAGCTCGGCCATATCGAGATCGCCTACGCCTGGCCCGGAATCATGGGCTACGCGCCGCACAAGATGCCTCAGGTGGGCGAGATCGAGCCCGGCCTCTGGGTCTGCTCGGCGTTCGGCGGCCATGGGGTCGCGCAGACGGCCGCGGGTGCCGACGCCGTGGCCGCCGGCATCCTGGGCGATCCCTCGCGCTGTCGGCTGTTCGCACCGTTCGGCACCGGCTGGGCCGGGGGCGCCGCCGGCCGCGCGGCGACGCAGCTTGCCTACTGGGGCCTTCAGATGCGTGACTGGTGGGACGAGAAGCGGCAGGCCCAGAACGCGGAGACGTTGCGGACATGACGATTGAACGGATCGGCGACTCACCGCGGCGTCGCGAGGACGCACGCTTCGTCACCGGCCAGGGCGCCTATCTCGACGACCTGAAGTTCGATCGGCTGGCCCATGCCGTCGTGCTGCGCTCGCCGCATGCCCACGCAATCATCAGGTCGATCGACACGAAGGCTGCGCGATCGGCACCCGGCGTCCTCGCCGTGCTCACCGCGGCCGAGGCACTGGTCGACGGGCTGACGCCGCTGCGTCCCTATGCCGAGGCGAACGTGCAGACCGGCGAACCCTTCGCCTTCGCGCCCCAGCCGCTGCTGGCCACGGACAAGGTGCGCTTCGCCGGCGAGCCCGTGGCCCTCGTCGTCGCGGAGACGCAGGCGCAGGCGCTCGATGCCGCGGAGCTGGTGGTCGTGGACTATGAGCCCCTGCCGGCCGTGACCTCGGCCGAGGCGGCTCGCGCGCCGGGCGCACCGCAGCTCTCCGTCGAGATTCCCGGCAATACCTGCCTCGACTGGCGCACAGGCGACTCGGACGGCGCCGAAGCCGCCTTCGCGGCGGCGACGCATGTCGTGTCGCTCGACCTCGACAACCATCGCATCGTGATGAACCCGATGGAGCCGCGGGGCGGCGTGGGCACCTTCGATGCCGCGACCGGCCGCTACACGCTCCGCGTCTCCAGCCAGAATATCCACATCAACCGCAACCACGTCGCCCGTTCGCTCGGCGTCGACCCGAAGGACGTGCGGTTCGTGGCGCATGACGTGGGCGGCGGCTTCGGCGCCAAGAACTTCGCCTATGTCGAGCACGCGCTGGTCCTGTGGGCCGCACGCAGGGCCGGCCGGCCGGTCAAATGGATCGCGAGCCGCAGCGAGGTGTTCCTGTCGGACCATGCGGCCCGCGACATGCAAGCCAGGGCATCGCTGGCGCTCGATGCGCAAGGCAGATTCCTCGCCTTGAAGATCGCGAGCCTCGCCAATCTCGGCGCCTACATGGCCGGTGCCGGCGGCGGCGTGCAGACCTTCCAGTACATCCATCTCCAGGGGTCGGTGTACCGCATACCCGCGATCGCGCTGCACGTCGTGGCCGTCGTCACCAACACCGCGCCGATCGGCGTGACGCGCGGCCCGGGATTCGCCGAAGCGATCAACATCGTCGAACGGCTGATCGATGCGGCGGCAGACCAGACCGGCTTCGATCGTGCCGATCTCAGGCTCTGGAACATGGTACCGCCCGAGTCGATGCCGATGACCAATGCCTTCGGCTTCGAAGTCGATAGCGGCCATTTCGCCGAATCGCTCGAGCAGGCGCTGGTTCGTGCCGACCGCGCAGGCTTCGAGGCGCGGCGGCGCGAGAGCGGGCGGCGCGGACGGCTGCGCGGGCTGGGCTTCGCCTATCACATCAAGGCAACCGGCGGCCCACCCGACGAGAATGTCGACGTGCGCTTCGAAGCCGACGGCTCGATCTCGCTGATCACCGGCACGCAGCATATCGGCCAGGGGCACGAGACGACCTTCCCGCAGATCCTGGCGCACCGGCTGGGCGTGCCTAACGCGTGCATCCGCCTCGTGCAGGGCGACACGGATGCGATCCCGTTCGGCGGCGGCCACGGCAGCTCGCGCGCGACCTATATGGGCGGCACGGCACTGTGGCGGGCCTCGCACGAGATCGTCGCCAAGGGCACGGTACTCGCGGCCGATGCGCTGGAAGCGTCGGAAGCCGACATCCGCTTCGAGGAGGGCCGGTTCGTGGTTTCCGGTACGGACCGCGCGATCGGCCTGCTCGAGGTGGCCGCGCTCGGCCGCGAGAAAGGCAGGCCGCTCGACACGTTCCATGCCTGGAAGCGCGAACACATGACTTTTCCCAACGGCGCGCACGTCGTCGAGGTCGAGATCGACCGCGACACCGGCAAGGTCGAGCTCGCCCGCTATACCGCGGTCGACGATTACGGCGTGCTGGTCAATCCGATGATCGCGACCGGTCAGGCCCACGGCGCCATGGCCCAGGGCGCGGGCCAGGCGCTGCTCGAGCATGCGACCTACGATCCCACCTCGGGACAGATGGTGGCCGGCTCGTTCATGGATTACGCCCTGCCGCGTGCGGACGACCTGCCGTCGTTCGACCTCGGCTTCAATCCGACTCGCTGCACGACCAATCCGCTGGGCGTGAAAGGCTGCGGCGAGGCCGGCGCCATCGCCGCCTTCCCCGCCATCGCCAACGCCATCCTTGACGCGCTGGCCCCGCTGGGCGTGAAAGGCTTCGACGGACCCGCGACGCCTGCGCGGATCTGGCAAGCCATCCAGGAGGCACGATGAGACGCGAAGCACCGGCAGCGGCCCGCAACCGGCAACCGATCCTCGACGTGCTGCAGCCGCGCCTGCCCGCCAGGGGCCTGGTGCTCGAGATCGCCAGCGGGACCGGCGAGCATGTCGTGCACTATGCCGCCGCCCGACCGGAGCTCACGTTCCAGCCGAGCGATCCCGATGCCGATGCCCGCGCCAGCGTCGACGACTGGGCGCGGACGCTGGGCCTGAGCAACGTGCGGCCGGCGCTGGAGATCGACGTTACCCGGGCGACGTGGCCGGTCGAACGGGCGGACGCGGTGCTCTGCTGCAACATGATCCATATCGCGCCGTGGGCGGCCGCGGTCGGGCTCATCGCCGGCGCCGGCCGCCTCCTGCCTCGGGGCGGGTTGCTCTTCCTCTACGGCCCCTACCGTCGTGGCGGCCGGCACACCGCACCCAGCAACGAAGCGTTCGATGCCGACCTGAAGCGGCGAAATCCCGCATGGGGCGTGCGCGACCTCGAGGCCGTCATCGAATTGGCCGACGCGCAGGGCTTTTCAGCGCCCGACATTGTCGAAATGCCGGCGAACAATCTGTCACTCATGTTCAAGCGGCTGTGAAGCCGCTGGGCGGTGGCAATCGCGCAGGGGATGCGCTAACGCTGGAGCCGGCCTCGCGGGGGAGCATCGTCGGAAACATGTCGAATCGAAACGATGAAGCCGTAGTTCTTGCAGTCCCGAGACCCTTGCGAGCGCTGGCGCCCTTTCTCGCCGCGCTCACGCTGACCGCGCTGGTGGCCGGCTGCAAGCAGGAGAACAAGTTCCAGCCCCCGCCGCCCGCCGAGGTCAGCGTCGGCGTGCCCGTCAAGCAGGACGTCGCACCCTTCGAAGTCCTCACCGGCAACACGGTCGCGTTCGCGACCGTCGATCTCGTCGCGCGCGTCGAGGGCTTCCTGGTGTCGCAGGACTATGTCGACGGCTCCGTGAAGAAGAAGGACGACAAGCTCTTCGGCATCGAGCAGACGATGTACAAGGCCAAGGTCCAGGAGGCCGAGGCCCAGCTCGAAGGCGCCAAGGCCTCGCTGGCCCAGGCGGAGGCCGAGTTCACCCGCCAGGAGACCCTGCTGCGCCAGAACGTCTCGGCGCAGGCCACCTATGACACGGCCAAGGCCAAGCGCGACAATGCGCGGGCCAATGTCGAGAATGCCGAGGGCAACCTCACGATCGCCCAGACGAACCTCGGCTACACGACGGTCACCGCCCCGTTCGACGGCATCGTCAGCAAGCATCTCGTCTCGGTCGGCGAACTGGTCGGCGCCACCACGGCCACCAAGCTGGCCACGATCGTCCAGCTCGATCCGATCTACGTCACCTTCAACATGAGTGAACAGGACATTCTCCAGATTCGCCAGAATCTGAAGAACCGGCGCATCGACGTCGAGGAGCTGAGCAAGGTGCCGGTCGAGATCGGCCTGATGAACGAGGAGGGCTTCCCGCACAAGGGCTTCCTCAACTACGTCTCGCCGGAACTCGATGCCAACACCGGCACGATCCTCGTCCGCGCCCTGTTCAACAATCCCGACCGGATCCTGATTCCCGGCTTCTTCGTTCGGGTCAAGGTTCCGCAGGGTCTGGCCGCAACGGCCTCGCTGCTGGTGCCCAACCGCGTCATCGCGGAGGACCAGGCCGGCAAGTACCTGCTGACGGTCAACAAGGACAATGTCGTGGTCCAGACACGGATCACCACCGGCCAGCTCCTCGCCAACGGCCTGCGCGTGATCACGTCGGGCCTAACGGCGGACGACCAGGTCGTGCTCAACACAAACGGCTCCGCCATTCCAGGCGCCAAGGTCGTTCCCAAGGTGACGACGATCCAGGTCGCGACCGACGGCACTCCCGCCGCGCCACCCGCCGCGCCCCAAGCCGCGCCGCCACCCGCGTCCAAGTGACCGGCCGGGGAGCGCCGCCATGATTTCAGCCTTCTTCATCAACCGGCCGGTCCTGGCCAACGTCCTCGCCATCATCATCGTGCTGATCGGCGGCGTGGCGCTGGCCACCCTGCCGGTGGCGCAGTACCCCAACGTCGTGCCGCCCACGGTCCAGGTCACCACGACCTATCCAGGCGCCAGCGCCGCCGTCGTCGTCAACGACGTCGCCCTGCCCGTCGAACTGCAGGTCAACGGCGTCGAGAAGATGATCTACATGCAGTCCTACAGCACGGACTCGGGCACCTACACGCTGACGGTGACCTTCGAGATCGGCACCGATCTCGATTTCGCGCAGGTGCTGGTGCAGAACCAGGTCAGTGCGGCGCTCGCCTCGCTTCCCATGCCCGTGCAGGCGCAGGGCCTCGTCGTCCAGAAGAAGTCGACATCGATCCTGCAGATCGTCTCGCTGACGTCGCCGGACGAGCGCTATGACAGCCTCTATCTCAGCAACTACGCCACCATCAATCTCGTCAACGAACTCGCGCGCCTGCCGGGCGTGGGCAACGTCAACGTGCTGGGCGTCGGCCAGTATTCGATGCGCGTCTGGCTCGACCCGCAGAAGCTCTACACCTTCGGCCTCACCCCGTCGGACGTGAGCAAGGTCATCCAGCAGCAGAGCCAGGACGTGACGGCGGGCCAGGTCGGCCAGCCGCCGGCGCCAAAGGGGCTGGATTTCCAGTACACGATCGACGTCGTCGGCCGCCTCAGCACGCCCGAGGAGTTCGGCAACATCATCGTCAAGGCCGAGCAGGGCAATGGCGGCCGGATCGTGCGGGTGCGCGACATCGCCCGCGTCGAGCTGGGCGCCCAGACCTACTCCACGACGTCGCACATCAACGGCAAGCCCAATTCGGGCCTCGCGATCTACCAGCTGCCCGACGCCAACGCGCTCGATGTCGCCAAGGCCGTGAAGGCCAAGATGGCGGAGCTGGCCAAGGACTTCCCGCCCGGCCTCGCCTACTCCGTGCCGTTCGACACCACCCGCTTCGTCACGGCCTCGATCCACGAGGTCTTCATGACGCTGATCGAGGCCGGCATCCTGGTGCTGATCGTGATCGTGATCTTCCTGCAGGACTGGCGTGCGATGCTGGTGCCGGCGACCACGATCCCCGTCACGATCATCGGCGCCTTCGCCGCGATGGCCGCACTCGGCTTCACCATCAACACCACGACCATGTTCGGCATCGTGCTGGCCATCGGCATCGTGGTCGACGATGCGATCGTGATCGTCGAGGGCGTCGCCCACCACATCGAACGCGGAATGACGCCGCACGATGCCTCGATCAAGGCGATGGACGAGCTGTTCGGGCCGGTCATCGGCATCACCCTGGTGCTGATGTCGGTGTTCCTGCCGGCCGCCTTCCTGCCCGGCCTGACCGGCCAGATGTTCGCGCAGTTCGCCCTCGTCATTGCCGCGACGGCGCTGATCAGCGCCATCAACGCCGCGACGCTGAAGCCCACCCAGTGCGCGATGTGGCTGCGCCCGTCGACGCCGCCGGAGAAGCGCAACGTCTTCTTCCGCGGCTTCAACAAGATCTACGGCAAGGTCGAGGATGCCTATGCGGGCGTGATCGGCTTCATGGTCCACCGGGCCGGACTGATGGTGCTGCTGGCGCTGGTCGCCGCCGGCGTCGGCGCCTGGGGCGTGGCCCGCCTGCCGACGGCCTTCATTCCCAACGAGGACCAGGGCTACCTGATGATCGGCGTCCAGTTGCCGGATGGCGCCTCGCTCGAGCGCACCGGCACCACGCTCAAGCAGGTCGCCGAGATCGCCATGGCGGCGCCCGGCGTCGAGAACGTGGTCGCGCTGGGCGGCCTTTCGGTGCTGGACAGCAACTCTTCGCTCGCGAACGCCGCCGTCTCCTACGTCATCCTCAAGGACTGGGACGTGCGCCTGAAGCAGCCCGGTCAGGACCTGCGTTCGATCGTGCTCGGCCTGATGGAGAAGCTGAAGGTCCTGCAGGACGGCCGCGCCTTCGTCATCGTGCCGCCCGCCATCCAGGGCATCGGCAATGCCGGCGGCTTCCAGATGCAGATCGAGCAGAAGGACGGCAGCTTCGACTATGCCAAGCTGCAGGCCATCACCGACACGATGATCCGGAACGCCAGCACGCAGTCGGCGCTCTCGAACCTCGTCACCTCGTTCCGCGCCGGCGCGCCGCACGTCCGAGTCGAGGTCGACCGGGTGAAGGCCGAGTCGCTGCGCGTCCCCGTCGGCGACGTCTTCACGACCCTGTCGAGCTACATGGGCTCGGCCTTCGTCAACCGTTTCAACAAGTTCGGCCTCAGTCTGCAGGTCTATATTCAGGCCGACTCGCAGTACCGCACGCGCCCCGAGGACATCCTTCGGCTGCAGGTGAAAAATCTCGATGGTCAGATGGTGCCACTCGGCGCCATTGCCGAACTCAAGCCGGCGCTCGGACCGCCGCTGATCAGCCTCTACAACCTCTACCCGTCGGCCGCGATCGTCGGTTCACCGGCTGCAGGGTTCAGTTCGGGCGAGGGCATCGACCTGATGGACCAGATCGCCAAGGCGATCCTGCCGCCCGGCACCGGGTACGAATGGACCGGCATGGCGTACCAGGAGAACATCGTCGGCAACCAGCTGATGTACGTCTTCGCGCTGGCCATCCTGCTGGTCTATCTCTGCCTCGCCGGCCAATACGAGAGCTGGATCGCGCCGCTCGGCGTCATCCTCGCGGTGCCGCTGGCGCTGATCGGCCCGGCCATCGCGCTGACCTCTGTGGGCCTCGCCAACAACATCTACACCCAGATCGGCCTGATGCTGCTGATTGCCCTCGGCGCCAAGAACGCGATCCTGATCGTGGAGGTGGCGCGGGAACGGCGTGCCGAGGGTATCGACATCGTGGAGTCGGCCATCGAGGCGGCCCGCACCCGCTTCCGGCCCATCCTGATGACTTCGTTCGCCTTCATCCTCGGCGTCGTGCCCCTGGTCACGGCGACCGGCGCGGGGGCCAACTCGCGCATTTCGCTGGGCCTCTGCGTGTTCAGCGGCATGATTGCCTCGACCTGCCTCGCCGTGCTGTTCGTGCCGTCGTTCTTCACGGTCCTTCAGCGCTTCGAGGAGCGCCGTAAGGTCAAGAAGGGCAAGGCGGCCCCGCCGGCCGAGGGCGTTGCCGCGGCCGGAGATTGAGACCCCGCTGGCGCGGGTTCAGTGCCGTATCAGCAGGTCGCTGAGCGGCGGCCGTCGTAACGACGCGGGATGGCTCACGAGATCGCCACGCAGGAGCCGGAGCGCCAGCCGCTCGATCTCGATCTCGCGCGACGTCCGAAGACCCATGCGGCGAAGCGCGGCGGCCAGTGGCAGCCGGTTCGCAGCGAGGCGCACCAGCGCCGCCGACCATGACATGGGGACGGACGGCAGCCTGCGATTGACGACAGCACCGACCACCGTGCCGAGGGAAGCCACGAGGGAAACCTGGGCTTCGAGGACGCTTTCGAGATCCCACTCCTCGTCGAGTTCCCTCAGGCGCTGCTCGATGCGTCGGCGACTCCCGGCGCAATGGCGTAGTTGCGCACCAATCGCCTCCTCGACGCGGCGATCGATCGCCCTGGAGTCGGCAAGCGACAAGCTCGTCATCCGCGTCGCTCCTCAACCGCGAAGGCTGACGGTCGCGACCTTGTCCTTGTAATCCTGCTTCGGATCGGCGCCGAGCAGCATCTTGATTCCCGCGACGATGCTCGACGCATCGAGCCAGATCTCGGCCTTCTCAGGATCGAGCCTGAGCAGCGCCAGCTTCGGATCGCTCTTGCCGCCCTCGTACCAGGCCGCGACGTAGCGGTTCCACAGCCGGTCGATCGTCGCCGGATTGTTGTCGAGCGTGAGGCCGCCATGCACGGTCGCGAACAGATCGTGGCCCTTCGCCGTGAAGGTCGCGATCGCGCGATTGCCCTGTCCGGCCCCGAGCTTCTCGACGATCGCATTGTCTCGGCTCGTGAAGAACCAGATGGGGCCGCGCTCGCCATCGAGCTGGGCCGTCATCGGCCGGGCGTGCCCGTCCTCGACGCCGTCCAGACCCAGCATCATGGTCATGTCGGACTTCAGCGCCGACCAGAACTTTTCTTCGATTTCCTTCGGGCTGGGCATCGTCGGCTCCTGTCTGATGGGTTGGGCAGACCGGCCAACGCACACGCTAACGGTCCGTTGCGGCGGTACCCAACTTCTACCGGGCGCCTTCGGCATCGCCCATGCGATTTGCCTCGCTTCCACGGCGGTCCTTCGGACCGGGACGCGGAGCCGTGAACCTGGCCTCGAGGCCGGTTGGCCGTCCCGGCAGCGGCGAAGTGAGTGCGAGCTGACCGCCGGTTCCGGCAGCGATGGCATTGACGATGGCAAGGCCGAGACCGGAACCGTCGGCGGCAGTGGTGCCGCGCTCGAAAGGCTGCAGCAGGCGCGACAGCAGGTCGGGGGGAACGGGCGGCCCTTCGTTCGAAACGGTCAGTACGCCGTCGCCTGACAGGACGATCGCAACCGGCGCGTCGGCAGCCCCGTGCTTGAGGCCGTTCTCGACGAGATTTCGCAATACGATCGCGAAGGAGTCGGCATCGATTCCCGCCATCACGGGTGCCTCGGGCGCGTCCAAAGCGATCCGCTCGATCATGCCGGGCTTTCTCACCATCTCGTCGACGACCATCTTCGCGACACCTGCAATGTCGGTCGTCTCCCTGCCCTTGAGGCGGCCGCCTTCTGCCCTCGCCAGCTGCATCAGCTTCTCCGACAGCCGCGAAAGACGCTGCAACGCCATCTCGATCTGCTGCGCCCGCTCGCGGGAACCGGCATCCTTGGTCTCGGCGATGAGCCTTTGCGTCTGTGCCAGAGCGGCGGCAACGGGCGTGCGCAGTTCATGCGCCGAATTGGCGGTGAAACTGCGCTCGGCATCCAGGGCGCCAGCCAGTCTGAGAAGGAGATGGTTCACGGCGTCCGCGATCGGCCCGAGCTCTGAAGGCAGGCCGGCGGCCGGAATGGGCGTCAGGTCGCCACTGCCGCGCGACTCGATTCCGGTCCGCAGGCTCCTGATCGGCGCCATCGAGACGCGTACGACGCCCCAGACGAGGAGGAGGCTGGCGGGAATCAGCAGGGCGAGCGGCCACGCGAGGTTCCAGAGAGCCTCGTTCGCCACATCGCGCCGATGCGCGAGCGGTTCGGCCACCGCGATCGTGATCGTGCCTTGCAACGCGGCGTCGAAGTAGACCCTGTGAGTCGGGGTATCGACGAATCCCATCCTCGAAAAGGCAGGAAACACCGAGTCGTCGGCACGATGCGAGCGCAGCAGCACGTCACCGCGCGCATCGCGTACCACATAGGTGAAGTATTCGTCGTGCTCCCTCAGCGTAACGATACGCTGGGACGTGTCGCCCTCATCGCGACTGAGGATATCCGGTACGGCGAGCGGGAGAAGACGCTGGGCGGTCTCCTCGAGGGCGCTATCGAAGACCTCGTCCATTTCGTGGCGAAGCTTTTGTGCCGTCGCAACGGTGGCAATTCCCCACAACAGCGCGACGCCAACTCCCAGCCACAGAGAAATCCGCCACTGCAGGCTGCGCGGCGCCCTCACGCGGCCTGTCCCAGCCGATAGCCGACGCCGCGTATGGTCTCGACGATGCCCTGACCGAGCTTCTTGCGCAGGCGACTGATATGCACCTCGGTCGTGTTGCTTTCCACCTCCGTCCCGAAGGAATACAGCCTCTCCTCCAGTTGCGCTTTGGACAGAATCTGGCCGGGACGCTGCACGAAAGCTTCGAACAGCGCCCATTCGCGAGCGGTCAGGTCGATGGTCCGGCCCGCCCTGAGGATCGAGCGCGCGGCAAGATCAATCTCGAGACCCCCGATGCGGACGAGAGGATTCGGGTTTCCGGCATAGCGCCGCGACACGGCGTTCAGCCGCGCCGAAAGCTCGGAGAGGTCGAACGGCTTGACCAGGTAGTCGTCGGCCCCGGCATTGAGCCCCTCTACGCGGTCGGACAGCTGATCCATCGCGGTCAGGATGATGACCGGTGTGACATTCCCCCTGGCGCGGAGCTCGCGCAGGAGGCCAATGCCCCGGCCATCGGGCAGCATCCGGTCCAGCAGCAGGAGATCGTAGGCAGCGCTGCCGATATGGTCCCGCGCCGCATCCAGCCGCATGACCCAGTCAACCGAGTGGCCCTCGGCGGCGATCTGATCGCGCACGGCCGCGCCAAGAATTGCATCGTCCTCGATCAGCAGAACCCGCATGGTCCCAATCCAGTCAGTTGCTCGGTTAGCCTGCGAGCTCCCGGATGAACTATAGGCGGCGAGCTGACATTGACCTGAAGCAAATGCCGGCGCGTCTTCAGGTCGCCGTCAGGAAGCCGGCCCAAGAGATGACATCCAGTCCACCGGCGGGAGTACGAAACGTGAGAAGGACGGTATTGATCGCCGCTATGCTTTCGAGTGCGCTGGCATCGCCGATGGCGCTGGCCAGCGAGTACGACTGCAAGGTCCCCATGGCCCAGTGGCAACCACGCGACGCCGTCGAACGGATGGCGAAAGCCCAGGGGTGGACGGTGCGCCGACTCAAGATCGATGACGGCTGCTATCAGATCCGGGCAATTGATGCAGACGGCCGCGAGATCGCAGTGAAGGTGGATCCCGGGTCGCTCGCCGTAGTCCGGATGAAGCGCAGGACCGGTCGTGGCGATGGCGACGACGGGCGAGGCGGCGCTTCGGAGAAATCCCTCCCGGGCATCCCTACACTCCCCGGCAACGAGCTCCTGAAGGGAACGACTCCTCCCAAGGCGGAGATCCAGTAGCGAACGCTTCGCGCGGCACCGATCGTTACCATCCTCCAACCTGACGGCGAGCTGAAGCAGAGTCCCGATACGCTTCAGCAATGCGTCAGTCTCCGGCTCCAGTGTGGGCTCGCCAACACGATCCGCTGGAGATGCGACGATGCGAATGAAGACACTTCTGGCCGGCCTCGCCATGACGACCGCGCTCACCGTTCCGGGCTTGGCGATGGCGCGCCCCGTCACGCTGACCACCACGCTCAAGGACTATGGTGGCAACGGCGCGTATCTCGCGCTCTACGTGACCGACGGGTCGGGAGCCTACAAGGGCACGTTGTGGGTGGCCGGCTCCAAGTCGAAGTACTACAGCCATCTCAGCGGCTGGCAACGCGCGTCCGGCGGAAAGGTCGCCGGGATCAACGGCATCACCGGCGCGAGCGTCGGGGCCGGCCGTACGCTGAAGATCACCGTCGACCTGGCCGACGCCCTTATTGATGCAGGCTACAAGTTGCACATCGACGTCGCGGCCGAAGACATGCGCGACAGCCCGTCCGATGTCGTCCTTCCCTTGACCGCTGCGGGAGCAGGCCGGCCCGTGACGGGCCGCAGCTACATCCAGACCTTCACCTACGGCCTGTAGGCCCACGCCGCTCGGGAGGCATGCCATGCTGCGTTGGATCCACAAGGTTCTTGCCCTTTCCATCGTCGCTCCCTTGATGGCTCTCGCCATCAGCGGCTCGGTGCTGTCGGTGATGCCTGCCCTGGACCGTGCCGGAGCGATTTCACCGCCTGCAGACGGCATCAATGTCGCCGAACTGGCCGCGCGGATCGCCGGCGCCCTTCCCGGTGTGGAGCAGATCAAGCGGCTGCCCTCGGGCAAGGTCGTTGCGTTCCATGCCGGGACCGACGGACCCGCTGCGGTCGTCGTCGATCCTTCCAGTGGCGAAGCGGTTTCGAACTACGCCCCCTCGGCGTTCGAGCGCTGGATGACCAATCTTCACCGCTCCTTCTTCCTGGGCGACGGAGGGCGCATGGCCGCGGGCGCGGCTGCCCTGGCATTGCTCGTCCTGACGCTTTCCGGTTTGCAGATGACGGCTCGGCGAATGGGTGGGTGGGCCCGCCTTCTCGATCGTTCGCGCGGCGGCGTCATGGAGCGGCTGCACGCCGATCTGGGCCGGTTGGCGATGCCCGGTCTCATCGTGTCGACGCTCACCGCGCTCTTCCTGTCGCTGACGACATTCGGGTTGATCCCGGACGGCCAGCCGCCGGCGGCCGCCTTCCCGACGATGGTGCCGGGCGGTGGCCGCGCTCTGCCGGTCGATCGGATCGAGGCGCTGCGCGGTATCGATCTCGGCCGGCTTCGAGAGCTGACGTTTCCCGACCCGACCGATCCGACCGCCCTCTTCCGTCTGACGACCGCCGACGGCGAGGGCTATGTCGATCCGGCAAGCGGAGAGTTGCTGGCCTGGCAGGATCCCGCGGTTGGCCGCCAGGTCCATGAATTCTTCTACAGGGTGCACACCGGCCGGGGATTGTGGCGGGTCGGCGTGCTGCTCGGGCTGAGCGCGCTGGGTGTTCCGGTCCTCGGCGTGAGCGGCATTGCCCTGTGGTGGCGGCGGCGCGCTCGCGCGCCGATCGCCGCCAACGCCCGCGCCGGGACTGCCGACACGGTGATCCTGGTCGGGAGCGAAGGAGGCAGCACCTGGGGTTTCGCGCGGACGCTGCATGCGGCCCTGACGGCCAACGGCCACAAGGTCCACACCGCTGCAATGGACCGCCTCACGCCATCCTACCCAGCGGCGCAGCGAATGTTCCTGCTGACGGCGACCCATGGCGACGGCACGGCCCCCGAGAGCGCCGGCGCATTCCGCGAGCGCCTCGACGCGATCGGGACGCCTCCGCCCTTCCCGTTCGCCGTCCTGGGCTTTGGCGATCGGCAGTTCCCGCACTTCTGCCGGTTTGCGCGCGATGTGGATGCCGCCTTGACGCAAAGAGGCTGGACGCCGCTGCTCGCCCTGGAGACGATCGATCGTCAGTCCCCGCAGGAATTCGCGCGCTGGGGCAAGTCCCTGTCGGCCGTCCTGGGCGAGGATCTGGTGCTCGCGCATGTGCCGGAGCGGCCGCGCACCCATGCGCTGGCACTCATCGACCGTGTCGACTATGGCAGGGAGGTGCAGGCGCCAGCCTGCGTGCTGCGCTTCGCCTTGCCGGAGAGCAGCCTGCTCGCACGCCTCGCCGGCCGCGGTTGGCCGCGATTCTCTGCCGGCGATCTGCTGGCGGTCGTGCCGCCGGGCGACACCCTGCCGCGCTATTATTCCCTGGCCAGCTCGGCCCACGACGGCTTCGTGGAGATCTGCGTACGCAAGCATCCCGGTGGCCTCTGCTCGGGCCTGCTCCATGGCTTGCGGCCGGGCGACCACATCGAGGCCTTCGTAAGGCCCAACCCGTCCTTTCATCCGGCACCGGGTCGCAAGCCCGTGATCTTGATCGGTGCCGGTACCGGTATCGGTCCCCTGGCAGGATTCATTCGTGCCAATCGTGGACGACGGGCCATGCACCTCTATTTCGGCGGGCGAGACCCGGACTCGGACTTCCTTTACCGGCGCGAAATCCAGGGATGGCTCGACGACAGGCGGCTTACAAGACTGTCGACCGTTTTCTCGCGCGTGAGCGGTGGCGGCTACGTGCAGGATCGCCTTCGTGCGGATGCCGAGCGCTTGCGCGCCCTCATCTGCGCCGGCGCTCAGGTCATGGTTTGCGGCGGACGCGAGATGGCCGCCGGCGTGAAGGAAGTGCTGGACGAACTGCTCGTTCCCGCCGGCCTGACGCCCGCCCTTCTCAAGAACGAAGGGAGGTACCTCGAAGATGTCTACTAGTCTTCGTCGCCACGCATTGAACGGCGCTACCATGGGAACGCGGTGGTCCGCCCTCGTTTACACCCCGCCCGAATTCGACATCCCTGCACTGGATATCGCCCTGGCGCGCGCCGTCGACCGCGTCGATCGCCAGATGTCCACCTGGAAGCCTGACAGCGACCTGATGCGCCTCAACGCCGCCCCTCCCGGAACATGGGTGTCATTGCCTCGGGAACTCATGTGCGTTCTCGCCAAAGGGCTGGAGATCGGGCGCGCGTCCGGCGGCGCGTTCGACGTCGGTGTCGGGCGGCTGGTCAACGCCTGGGGTTTCGGGGCCGTCGGCTCGATCCCCGACAGGGAAGCGATCCGGGCGGCTCTTCGGGAACGGCAGGCGCCAACCAATACGGTCCTGGAGCTGGATGCGCCCGGAGCACGGGCGCGCAAGCATGCACAATTCGACCTCGACCTTTCGGCTATCGCCAAGGGGTTCGCGGTGGATGAAATGATGCGCACCGTGAAGGCGTTCGGCATCTCCGGAGGGCTGATCGGACTGGATGGCGAACTCGAAGCGTGCGGCATGAAGCCGGACGGAACGCCGTGGCGGGTCGCCGTGGAGAAGCCCGACTACGACCTTCGCAGTCCACTCGGCGTAGTCGAATTGAACGACGCTGCCGTCGCCACTTCAGGCGACTACCGCCATTGGATCGAGGTCGCAGGAGCCCGGCTTTCGCACACGATGGACCGGTCGCGCGGCGGTCCGGTCGACAATGCGATCGCATCGGTTTCGGTCGTTGCCTCGAGCTGCATGGAGGCCGACGCATGGTCGACCGCGCTCATGGTCCTCGGGCCGACGGCAGGCCGGGCGCTGGCCGAGAAGTACGGTTTCGATGCCTTGCTCGTCGAGCGAAGCGCAAGGACGCTCAGTCAAATCGGAATCGGTCGCGTCTTCGAGTCTGCCGCGAGCGGGGCACCGCGCTCGGGAGCCCCCTTCGATATCCTCACAACCTCAAGACTCTAGCCGGCGCTCGGCGCGGCCAGCATATTCGCCAGGGCCTCGACCAGCTGTTCCGAGCGGAAGGGCTTGTCGAAGAACGGCCGGTCGCCATGACGCAACGGCATCAGGGCTGTCGAGCGACCGCTGGCGAAGACGTAGGGCACGCGCAATGCCTGCAATGTGTCGGCAACGGGAAAGACCAGCTCGTCCTTGTGCAGGCGGATGTCGAGGATGGCGGCATCGATCGCATGATCGGCAATCAGGGCGAAGGCGTTCGCCACGCTGTTGGCGGGTCCCACGGGGGTGGCCCCGGCGGCGAACAAGCTTGCCCTGAGATCCAGACCGATGGCCGGATCGTTTTCCACGATGAGGATCGTGCGCCCGTCGAGAAGAGCCAAGGAACGCTACTCCAGTCAGCGTGACGTGAACGGTAGGACATCATCCCAGTTGCATGAGCCCGCGCAACCTTCAAGGCCGGCGGCTCGTTTGCAATTGCCTTGACACGAAGGAGAATTCAATGGGCCGTTCGATCCTGCTCTGGCTGATAGGCGTACCGATTCCGATCATCATCCTGCTCGCCCTGTTCTGGCGCTAGCCATGGCGACCGCCCACTCGGGCGGAACGTCAATCCTGATGAACGTAGGTGCCGGGCGCGTCGCAAAGTGGCGCCAGTCCCGCAGCGGGATTGCCGATGGGCGGAGGCGATAGTCCGCTTTCCGAGCGCGACGCGAGCCAGGCGGTGAGGGTGGGCCACCACGAACCCTCCCGCTGTTGCGCGAGGGCGAGCCACGCATCGGGATCGATGTAGCGATCTTCCGCGTGCTTGGTCATGACACGGTGATGGCGACCGTCGCGCCCCGGTTCCGATACGATGCCGGCATTGTGACCGCCATCGGTCAGAACGTAAGTAACCTCCGTGTCCGCGAGCAGGTGGATCTTGTAGGTCGAGCGCCACGGGGCGACGTGATCCCAGGTCGTCCCGACGGCGAAGATCGGGACCCTGATGTCGGTCAGCGCGATGGGTCGGCCGTCGACCTGATACCGCCCCGCCGCCAGATCGTTGCCCAGAAACAGGCCACGCAGATACTCCGAATGCATCCGATAGGGCAGGCGCGTGGAATCGGCGTTCCAGGCCATGAGATCGCTCATCGGCTCGCGCGTGCCCATGAGGTAGCGGTGCAGGGCCACCGACCATATGAGGTCGTTGGAACGCAGCATCTGGAAGGCTCCCGCCATCTGCTTGGCGTCCAGGAACCCCTGCTCCCACATCATGTCCTCGAGGAACGCGATCTGGCTCTCATCGATGAACAGCATCAGTTCGCCGGCCTCACTGAAGTCGGTCTGCGCCGCCAGCAGTACCATCGACTTCAGTCGTGAGTCGCCGTCACGCGCCATGGCCGCCGCGGCGATCGACAGCAGCGTACCACCCAGGCAGTAGCCCAGCGCATGCACCTTGCGCCCGGGAACGATGGCGCTTATGGCGTCGAGAGCCGCCATGGCGCCCAGCCGCCGATAGTCGTCGAGACCCAGGTCGCGGTCCTCGGCGGAAGGGTTCTTCCACGAGATCATGAACACGGTGAAGCCCTGCGCCGTCAGGTACCTCACCAGTGAGTTCTGCGCCGACAGGTCGAGGATGTAATACTTCATGATCCAGGCCGGCACGATCAGCACCGGCTCGGCATGGACCTGCGGGGTCACGGGCTCGTATTGCAGCAACTCTATCAGCCGGTTGCGGAAGACGACCTTGCCGGGGGTCGCCGCCACGTTGCGCCCGACCTCGTAGGCTTCGGCGCCCACCGGCCTCTTGCCACTGGCGGCGCGCTGCCAGTCTTCGAACAGATGCTGCAGTCCGGCGAGGAAGTTCTGGCCGCCGGTCTCGAAGGTGCGCTGCTGGAGTTCGGGGTTCGTCGGCAGGAAGTTCGACGGCGCGAAGACGTCGAGCATCTGCCGGCAGCCGAACCTGACGATATCCTCATGGTGACGCGTGACGCCCCGAATGTCGGATGTCGCGTTGTGCCACCATTGCTGCTGGAGCAGAAAGCCCTGGTAGAGGAGATTGAACGGGGGGTGCTGCCAGGCGTCCCCGGCAAAGCGCCGATCCTGGGGTAGCGGCTCGATCGCAGGTGCGACCTTGCCGGGACGCTGAGCCTGTTGCCATGCGAAGTCGGCAAAGCGCATCGACTTGCGCGCCATCTTCTCGACCAGCTGCAGGCGTTTGCCGGGCGCCGCTGCCAGATGGGCAAGCCAGTCGAGATAGGCGGCCGCGATGGCCGCCGGCGAGAGGCCCATGGTGAACCGCGCCATCGCGGCGTGGAGCGCACGATCCGTGATGTCCGACAGCGCCGTGACGACGTAGGAATCTCGCTCGGCCGGCGACGGAGCGACGGAGGTACTTTCGCATCGCACCATGTCAGTCACCTGCTCCTGCAGTTGCTGAACGAACTCTAGTGCCTGGCGAGCACCGGACATTGAGGCAAATCAAGAGCGGTCCCGTGGTCGCCGTCGTGGACTGCACACTCGGCAGGGTCGCCTCCTTGCCAGAAGCGAACCATTGCTTCCTTGATCCAGATCATACCCACCCCTCGCCATTCCAATAAGTACGATGGAGCGAACATTGCCGCCCGCGCTCTCGGCCGGCGATGGCGAACAGCAAACAACGATAGCGGGGGCGATCGCCATGGACACAGCCGCAACAGCCCGCCAAGCCGGGAAGGACGCCGCGGCTGGGGCCGATCTCGAGAAGCTCCCCATCGAGCGCGTGCTCGCCACCCTGGACACGGTTCCCGGGACAGGTCTGTCGGCAGCGGAGGCCGACCGCCGCCTCCGCCTGTACGGTCCCAACGCCATCGTCGAAAAGGAGAAGAGCCTCGCTGCCAAGATCCTCGGCTGTTTCATGGGACCGATTGCCTATCTCATCGAAGCGGCGGCGGCCATTTCGGCATTCCTGGGTCACTGGGAAGACTTCGCCATCATCGCCGCGCTGCTGCTGTTCAACGCTGTCCTCGACCTGTGGCAGGACATGAAGGCCTCGAACGCGCTGGCGGCCCTCAAGAAGGGCTTGGCGCCCGTGGCCACGGCGCGACGGGACGGCACGTGGGGCCACATCGCCGCTTCGACATTGGTTCCCGGCGACATCGTGAAGATCCGCCTCGGCGAGATCGTACCGGCCGACCTGCGCCTCGTCGGCGGCGACTACGCGGCGATCGACCAGTCCGCCCTTACCGGCGAATCGCTGCCCGTGGCCAAGAAGATCGGCGACGGCGCCTATTCGGGCAGCGTCGTGAAGCAGGGCGAGATGGAGGGCGTGGTCATCGCGACCGGCTCCCATACCTTCTTCGGCCGCACCGCCAGGCTGGTGGCCGGCGCCGGTGCCGCGAGCCACGCGCAGAAGGCCATGTTCCAGATCGGCAACTTCCTGATCGTGCTGGCGCTGGTTCTGGCCGCCGTAATGGTCGCCTTTCGCGTCTATCACGACATCGTCCAGGCCGACTCCTGGAGCACCGGCGATGCGCTCCGCATCCTGCAGTTCGTGCTCGTCCTGCTGGTCGCCTCCATCCCCGTCGCGATGCCCGCGGTATTTTCCGTTACCATGGCGCTGGGCGCGCTCGCGCTGTCGCGCCAGAAGGCGATCGTGTCGCGCCTTGAGGCGATCGAGGAGATGGCCGGGGTGGACATCCTCTGCTCCGACAAGACCGGCACGCTCACCAAGAACCAGCTCAAGCTCGGCGACCCGATCCTGTTCGCAGCCACGGACGGGCAGGAGGTCGTGCTCGCCGGCGCGCTGGCCTCGAAGATCGAGGACCGCGACGCCATCGACACGGCCGTGATCGAGGCGCTTAAGGACCCCGAGTCCCTGAAGGCCTGGAAGCAGACCGGTTTCACGCCCTTCGATCCCGTGACCAAGCGCACCTCGGCGCAAGTGACCGCGCCCGACGGACGCGAGATCGTCGTGTCCAAAGGGGCGCCACAGGTGATCGCCGATCTCGTCAAGGCTGACGAAAAGACCGTTGCGGCCGTGCGGGAGACGGTCGAGGGGCTGGGCGCGCGGGGCTACCGTGCACTGGGCGTGGCCCGCTCGGACGACGCCGGGGTGACTTGGCGGCTACTCGGCATCCTGCCCATGTTCGACCCGCCGCGCGACGATTCGAAGGCCACCATCGACCTTGCGCGCGCCAAGGGCGTGACCATCAAGATGATCACCGGCGACGATACCGCGATCGCACGCGAGACCGCGCGGCAGCTCGGACTCGGCACCAACATCATCGCCGCCGCCGACGCCTTCCCGAAGGACATGGACCCCAACAACGTGCCGCCGCACATCGTCGACGCGATCCAGGCGGCAGACGGGTTTGCGAGAGTCTTCCCCGAGCACAAGTATGCCATCGTCAAGGCCCTGCAGGGCCGCGGCCATCTGGTGGCGATGACCGGCGACGGCGTGAACGACGCACCGGCCCTGAAGCAGGCCGACTGCGGCACCGCGGTGTCCGGCGCCACCGACGCCGCACGCGGCGCGGCGGCGCTGATCCTGACCTCGCCGGGCCTTTCGGTGATCAACAGCGCCATCGACGAAGCGCGTCGCATCTTCGGCCGCATCACCAGCTACACGATCTACCGCGTCGCGCTCACCATGACGATCATGTTCCTGGTGGTGCTGTCGTCGATCACGCTGGGCTTCCAGCCGCTGACGGCCATCATGATCGTCATCATGTCGCTGCTCGACGACATCCCGATCATGACCATCGCCTACGACAACACGCCGGTCTCCGAGCGTCCGATCCGATGGCGCATGACGCGCCTGCTCTCGGTATCGGCCGTGCTCGGCCTGTTCTCCGTGGTCCAGGCCTTCGGCCTGCTGCTGATCGGCATGGAGGTTCTGTCCAACCCGGCCTGGAACGCCTGGTTCGCGCTCGACGACCGGGCCCATCTGCAGACCGCGGTATTCCTGCAGCTCGTGGTCGGCGGGCATCTCCTGCTGTTCGTCACCCGCACGGAACGCTGGTTCTTCCTGCCGCCCTTCCCCGCTGCGCCGCTGTTCAGCGCCATTGCGGCGACGCAGGTCGTGGCTGCCCTGATGTGCGGCTTCGGCTGGCTGGTGCCTGCGATCACCTGGAAGACGATCGCGGCGATATGGGCCTACAATCTCGCCTGGATGGTCGTGCTCGGTGCGGTTCGCCTCGCCACGGAGCGGACGCTCGACAATCGCACCGCAGGCCGCCTGCGCAGTGCATCGATCGTGACGCAATCGCTGCACAGCCAAATGCCGCTCCGCCCGAAGTCCATAGGCTGAAAGGAGTGCCGCGATGAACTACGCACGCGAGCTGATGGTGGCGCCGGGACGCAGGATCAGGCTCAAGGACATCGATCCCGGCTTCCACGGCAAGCACGAATCCGCCGACACGGCGGCACCGGAAATCGCCGCCCATCTCGAGAAGCTCAGGACGCTGCAGTACACGCTCTATGCCGAGCGCGCCCACTCCCTGCTCATCGTGCTGCAGGGCATTGACGCCGCGGGCAAGGACGGGGTGTGCCGGCACGTCATCGACGCCATGAATCCCCAGGGCTGCGCCGTGACGGGCTTCAAGCAACCCACGGCCGAGGAACGCGCCCACGACTTCCTGTGGCGGGTTCACCGGCATGCTCCGGAACTCGGCCAGGTGGCGATCTTCAACCGTTCGCATTACGAGGACGTGCTGGTGGTGCGCGTGCACGATCTCGCCCCCAGGGAGACATGGTCCCTTCGCTACGACCACATCAACGCCTTCGAGAACCTGCTGGCCGACAGCGGCACGACGATCCTGAAGTTCTTCCTCTGGATATCGAGGGAAGAGCAGCTCGAGCGCTTCAAGCAGCGGCTGGACGATCCGGCGCGCCAATGGAAGATCAGCGACAGCGATTACAAGGAACGCGAATTCTGGGACGATTACGTCAAGGCCTATGAGGACATGCTGGACCGCTGCTCGACGGACAGGGCTCCGTGGTACGTCATCCCGTCCAACCACAAGTGGTTCCGGAATCTCGCAGTGTCGCAGATCATCTGCGAGGCGATGGAGGGGATGAAGCTGCAGATGCCGAAGCCCACCGTCGACCTGGACCAGATCCGCAAGGCCTACCACAAGGCCTCGAAGGAATGAGGGCCGACCTGGACGGTGAAGCCCTGACGGTCGGCATCTTTCTCGCGACCTACGTCGCGATGGCGCTGGGACGACTCCCCGGCTTTCGCGTCGACCGCACGGGTGCGGCCCTGCTCGGCGCCATCGCCATGCTGGTGTTCGGAAAGATCGACGTGGACGCCGCCTGGGCGTCGGTGAGTTTTCCGACCATGGCGCTGCTGTTCGGCCTGATGATCGTATCGGGCGCGTTCTCCGTTTCCGGCTTCTATGGCTGGCTCGCCGCGCGTGCCGCCGCTCTCGAACTCGGGCCCGCAAAACTGCTCGCCGTGATGATCGTCACCTCGGGCGCGCTGTCTTCGATCCTGACCAACGACGTCGTCGTGGTCGCCATGGTCCCCCTGCTGCTGCAGCTCTGCCTGGCGCGCCGCCTCAACGCCACGCCCTTCCTGCTCGGCTTTGCGTTTGCCGCCAATTCGGGATCGGCCGGCACCATCATCGGCAGCCCGCAGAACATGATCATCGCCCAGGGGCTGGACCTCGACTTCATCGGGCTGATGCGCGCGGCAATGCTGCCGTCGCTCCTGTCGCTGGTCGCGATCTGGGGCGTGCTCGTTGTGCTGTACCGGGGCCGCTGGATGCTCGATGGCGCCGCTCTCGCGTCAGCCGCCGCTGCGGCGCCCCAAGTGCCGCCCCAGCTGCCGCTCGACCGGGTCGAGGTCGCCAAGGCCGCCATCGTGACCGTGCTGGTCGTGGCGGCCTTCTGCCTGACCGCCTGGCCGCGCGAGCTGATCGCCCTCGCCGCGGGCGCAGTGCTGCTGCTGAACCGCCGCATCGCCTCCGCCGACGTCATGAAGCACGTCGACGGCGACCTGTTCATTCTTCTGGGCGGGCTGTTCGTGGTCAATGCCGCGTTCGCCGGAACCGGCATTCCGCAGCGGATGATCGCCGACCTCACGCAATGGGGCCTCGACCTCCGGCATCCGGTGGCCCTGCTGGTCGGAAGCGGCGTGCTGAGCGACATCGTCGGCAACAACCCAGCGGTCCTGCTCCTCATGCCTTACATCCAGGGCGGCAATCCCGAGCAGACAGGCGCCGCGATGGCACTGGGCACGGCCATGGCGAGCAACGTCGTGGTGTTCGGCAGCCTGGCAGGTATCATCGTCGTGGAGGAAGCGGCCAAGCGCGGCGCGCCGGTTTCCCTGGCGGAATTCTCCCGCGCCGGCGTGCCGGTGTCGCTGATCAGCATGCTGATTGCGGCAGGCTGGCTGCTTCTCCTTGCCTGACGTGTCGAGTGAATTCGATCCGCTAGACGATGAACCGATCCCATTCTCCGTAACGGTCTCGGAGCGCCCCCCGACGGATGCTGAGCGCTGCCAGCGCGACCCCCGCAACGACGCTGACGGTCGCCGTCATCGCGTCTGCGTCGAAGAAGAACGGCACCGCTGCCAGCGCGGCGCCCAGCAGAATATTGAGGAACCGCACGGGACGAGCCACTTCGGCCGCGCTGAGCGAGACCACGGTCAGCACCAGAGAGCCAATGACGTGATAGGCATTTGCCAGATGGCCATCGACCCCCAGTAGGCGCGTGAACAACAGCGACAATCCGAGCAGCGCGGCAAGACACAGGGTCCACGGCAGGCTCACGCCGCCCCTCACCGCGGCCTCAAGCACTGCAGCGGGCGAGCGGTCGAATTCGTCGGCCAGGGGTTCCCCGCCCGGTACATTCGCAATCTCGTCGGTGTCGCCGCGCACCAGCACTTTCAGCCAGTTCTGGCCAGCCCGAGCGCGACGGCGGATGAACTGCAAAGTCGCAAGCAGTTCATCCAGCGAATACGGTATCTGGACGAGCACGGCGGCCGCCCCGATCAGCGCGACGATGCTCCAGGTGCCGATTGCTATGGGCTGAATGATGATGAAGGCGATCGAAGTGATGCCCAGCGGCACGATCATCAAGCCGAACAGCACCACCAGCCACGGCATCGTGCGCCAGCGCAACCTCGAACCGACAAGGCCAGTGACGATTTCCAGAGCATAGGTGTAGCCGCCCACAGCCGCGTCCGAGACCGGCCACGCTCTCGAAACCCAGGATGTGACGATGTCCTCCGTGCCGTTCCGCGGGTCCTGCGCCGAGGATGCGGAGAAGAACGGGTCCCATAGAGAGGGTATGTGGCCGAGTTGATAGGCGGCGAGGTAGCGCGAGACATACAGGCCGACAATCGCCAGAACGATGATCGGCAGGCGTTGCGTCCACTCGGAGGGGTTATAGCTCCAGCCGGGCGGAACGGCAGGACCGGTGAGAGAGGCGACCGCCGAGGGGCCGGGATCGGGCTTCAGGCAAACCGCCAAACCGAAGATCAGGATACCGACGAGAGTGTCGGAAAGATATGACGCGGAGTTCTCGGTGGAAAACAGGAAAGGCACCGCCATCACGGCTGCGCCGATGGCCGCGCACACCCAACGCGCCCACTGCGCTCGCCAGGAAAGCGCCACCGCTGCAAAAATCATGAGCCCGAGGCCGAGAGCGATCTCGGCCCAACGCAGGTGGGTCTCTTCGACGTTGATCAACAGCGGTTGGGTGACGAGCCAGGTGCCGAGCCCCATGTTGACGAAGTGCGCCCAGCGACTGTCGGCGTGTTCGCTCTTGATGCGCAACTCGTGACGCGTTCGCAGCGTCTCGGGATCCTTCCCAAGGTCGGCTGCATCGCCAATCCAGTCCGGGGGCGTGACCTTGTTGGCTTCATACCAGCCCGCAGGATCGCCTTTCAGCGTTGCGACCAGTTCCGGCAGTTCATTCTTGAGGTGGTGCTGCGGTTCCCATCCGAGCAGATCGCGGGCGCGGCTGATGTCCAGGGCGTAGTGATCGTCGGCCATCCCAACCATGAAGGGTCTGATGAACGGCTTCTCGCCGCGATCGAGGACATCGGGTATCACCGGCTCGAGCCGGGCCTGAACCCAGGAACCGGCCGAAGCGAGGGGCTTGGGAACCCGCAAGGTCGGCCACTCGTCCGTTCCGTGGATGAGATAACCGAGCTCGTCCTGAAGCGCATCGTATCCCACCGCGTCGGGCTCGCCGACGAGGATCTCGATTCCGGAGGGCAACGCAGCCCGGCGGTCGACGGTGCGGCGAAACGCATCGAGCATGTCGTGGCGATGGAGCATCGCCTGACCAACCAGCGTACTGCCCGAGTACAGGTAGCTCTGGAAGTCCCGTTCGTAGATGCGCGCCATCTGCTGGGCGAGCGTGGGCACCATCGACCGTTCGTCGTAGACGCCGGCAAGCCGAAGGATGACGTAAGGAATTCGCTTGTGCTCGGAACGAATGACTGCTTCGGCGGCAGCCTTCGACTTGGGGTATGCCCACCGCGGGTCGATGGGCTGCTGTTCGTTGATTCGCTCGCCCGGACGGCAGGGCGCGTGAACCAGCATCGTGCTTGAATAGGCGAACTGCTCCACCTCGAAGTCCTGGAGGGCGCGCACCAGGCGCCGCGTGCCCTCGACATTCACCGACCGGTAGAGAGGATTGTCTTCACCGGTAAAGTCGAAGTAGGCGACCAGGTGGATGACGCTCGCGATGCGTGAACCGTATGCACCGCGAATCTCGCGCAGGGCGAGATTCAGCGAGTCGTCCGAGGTGAAATCGGCCTCGAAAACCGGAAAGCCCGCGCCCTCTGCCTGACGATCCAACCCGATGACCCGGTAATCACGACCGAGCGCCTCGCCGAGCGATCTGCCGATATTGCCGACGGCGCCCGTGATGAGGACAATCGGCTTCCCGTCTCGCGTTTTCGTCATAGGCCACACCCACCGGTCGCGGAAGCCAAGGTGCCGCCACCAGCAACACAAGCCCCCCTCTTGCGCGACTGCATTGGAGACGGATGCCTCGACTGGAGGGGGCGCCGATCGGTCGTAGAATGCGAAGCCGTTCGTGATGTTCCGTGCCGTGATCAATTATCTCGCCCGATTTCCCGGCAGCGCACCTCCCGCAGGACCGACCACGCTGGCCTCGTCGCACGGGCGAGAGGTTCCTGAACGACCGCGAGCGCTGCGGCACGAATCCATGCGACTGCTGCAGGAACGTGACGGTAGATCACGGCATGGGAAATGGCGTCCCCGAGAGGATTCGAACCTCCGACCTCCGGTTTAGGAAACCGCTGCTCTATCCGGCTGAGCTACGGGGACGTAGGCGTCCGTATAGCATCCGAAGTATTGGGCGTCTGCCTCATTTGATCGAGGCCGACAGGCGTTCTCCTGATCGGATGAGCGCCGATCCGGGGCAACCGGATCTCCTCCCGGGCCGTTCGCTCCCTGTGCACGAACAAGGAGAACGCCATGGCCGTCGATCCCGATCCCAAGCCGCGGGAACGATCCAATCCCGATCCCGAGCGTGACACCCGAACCGGGGAGACCGTGCAGCCGCGCGACGGCGACACCACCCGCACCGTCGGACCCGAGGACGAGGATCGCCGCGTGCGTCCCGGCGAGCGGCGTCCGCCTGGAACCATGCCCTGACATGCCGCAGGGGTGGCGCCGTTGCGGCCGCTCAGCGCTTGCGCACGAACTCGGCGCGCAGGACCAAACCCTTGATCGTGTCGTGGCGGCAGTCGATCTCCTGTGCGTCGCCGGTCAGCCGGATGGACTTGATCACCGTGCCGCGCGGCAGGGTCTGGTTGGCGCCCTTGACCTTCAGATCCTTGACCAGGAGGACGCTGTCGCCGTCGGCCAGCAGGTTGCCAACCGAATCGCGCACCTCGACGGCGCCCGCCGCGGCTTCGGCCGCAGCCTTCTTCGCGGCGGCTTCGGCCGCCGGTATCCACTCGCCGCTGGCCTCGTCGTAGACATAGTCGTCGTCGCTGTCGGCCATCTTCGTCTCGGCTCCTGAAAGGGAGCGTGCGCTCTACAGGCCGGGCCCCGCCATCGCAACCGCGCGCATTGTCTCTCCCGAATATCGCCGGTCGTTCCTCAGGCCAGCGCCGCGAGCCGAGCGGCATGCCGGTTGTGCTCGGCCACCGTGCGTTCGAGGTCGATCGTCACGATCCGGCCGTCGCGCACGACGGGCCGGCCGGCGACGACCGTGTGGCGCGCGCTCTGCGGGGCGCAGAAGACCGTGGCCGCCACCGGGTCTGCGAGGGCCCCGGCATAGGCCAGGCTGTTGAGATCGAGCGCGAAGAAATCGCACTGCCTGCCAACCGCGAGCGCACCGATGTCGTCGCGGCCCAAGAGCGCGGCGCCGCCCAGCGTGGCGAGTTCGAGCGCCTGACGGGCGGTCATCCATTCGTCATCACGGCTCGGGTCCGACGTCGAGAGGGTCGTATCGGGGCCTTCCGGCGGACGCAGGCCGATCTGCAGGCGGGCCAGCAGCATCGCCTGCCGCACCTCGGCCAGCATGTGGTTGCCGTCGTTGCTGGCCGACCCGTCGACGCCGATGCCGACCTTCACGCCGGCGCGGCGATACTTCATCACCGGCGCGATGCCCGACGCGAGCCGCATGTTCGAGCACGGGCAATGGCAGGCGCCGATGCCCGCGCGGGCGAACTCCAGGATCTCGGCATCGTTCACGTGGATGGCATGCGCGTACCAGACGTCGTCACCGGCCCAGTCGACGGAGCGCATGTATTCCACGGGGCGCATGCTCCAGCGCTGCAGCGTGTAGCGCTCCTCGTCGAGCGTCTCGCAGAGATGCGTGTGCAGGCGGATCCCGTTGCGCCGTCCCATCAATGCCGACTGGCGCAACAACTCCGGTGTCACCGAGAAGGGCGAGCAGGGCGCCAGCACGATCTGCGTCATCGAGCCGGGGCTGGCGTCGTGATAGCGGCCGATCACCCTCTCGCAATCCTTCAGGATGTCGTCCTCGTCCTCGACGCAGGCATCCGGCGGGAGGCCGCCCCTGGATTGGCCGAGCGACATGGAACCGCGCGAGACGGCGAAGCGGATGCCGATTTCCTTCGCCGCCGCGATCTGGTCGTCGACCGCACAGCCATTGCGGAAGACATAGGCGTGATCGAACACCGTCGTGCAGCCCGACAGCGCCAGCTCGGCACAGCCCACGAGTGTCGCCGTCCGGCTGGCCTCCGGCGTGCGTGCCGCCCACAAGCGGTAATGAGCCTGCAGCCAACGGAAGAGATTGTTGTTCTGCGCCGCCGGCAGGGCGCGGGTCAGCGTCTGGTCGAGGTGATGATGGGCGTTGATGAGCCCCGGCAGCACGATATGCCCGGCGAGGTCCATGACCGTGTCGGCCGTCCCGGGCAGCGACGTGCCGGGTCCGACGCTCCTGATCACGCCGTCGACGGCATAGAGCCCGCCATCGGCGATCTCGCGGCGCTGGTCGTCCATCGTGACGACGAGCGCATTCTTCACCAAGAGCGTCGCCATCCCGGCCCCCTTCATGTCAAAAGCTCCGGCAATTCTGCCGGAACCACACGATGCCGGCGAGTGGCGCCCGGAGGAAGGGTCCGACCGGCAGAGAGTCGGGCGCAACGAACGGCAAAGTCGGCCGTTTCGTGGCCATGATCACCCAACTGGATCCTCCTCTGCCGCTCGAGACCCCCAAAGGGCCGGGCCTTGCTCACTTCGTCATCGACTACGGACCCGAGGCGCACCTCCTGTGGGTGGTGTTCCTCGACGAAGGAGGAGCCTGCTGGACGATTCCCAACCCTGAAATCCGGATCCAGAGCAACTGGTCACTGAGGCGTCGGGAAAAAGTCGCTGCAATGTAACCCGCAACGCAAGCATACCGTCCACCATGGTCGCATGAGCCGGGCGCTTTGTTGCCAGCAGAACGGGTGCGTATTACCGTTGCCCGGCAGAGGCGAAAGCGGGGCGACGCGGGATGATTCGGTGCGTTCGGATTTGGACGGGTGAAGACCAGAACTCCCATGTCGAGGAAGGCTGGATAGACCTGAAGCCGGGCGCCCATGGCGACCTGCTCAGCGGCAGGATCGACGTCACCGGCGCGTCGCTGCAGGAGACCCAGCCCGGCGGCACCTATGCCTGGCATACCGCTCCGGTCCGCCAGCTCGTCGTCACCCTGAGCGGCATCCTGGATTTCAGCACGCGCGGCGGCCAGCACTTCACCCTTGCCCCTGGCGACATCCTGTTGGCCGAGGACACGACCGGTGGCGGCCACACCTGGCGGCTGGTCGACGATCAGCCGTGGCGCCGTCTCTACGTCGTGCTGGGCAAGGATGCGCCGGTGCCGTTCAAGCGCGCCACCCCGGCAGACCACCGTTAGGAGAGTTCGATGGCAGACAATCATTCCGGCGACTTCGACGTCGTCCTGGTCGGCGCCGGCATCATGAGCATGACACTCGCCACCTTCCTCAAGGAACTGCAGCCCCATCTCAGGATCAAGATCCTCGAGCGGCTGGAAGGCGAGGCGCAGGAAAGTTCAGACCCGTGGAACAACGCGGGCACGGGTCACGCCGCCAACTGCGAGCTGAACTACACGCCGCAGCGCGCCGACGGCAGCGTCGACATCTCCAGGGCGCTGGAGGTCAACGTCGAGTTCGACATGTCGCGGCAGTTCTGGTCCTACCTGATCCGCAAGGGTGCGATCGAGCGGGCCGACTCCTTCATCCATCCCGTGCCGCACATGAGCTTCGTGATCGGCGCCGACCGCCAGGCCTTCCTTAAGAAGCGCCACGCGGCGATGAGCGCGCATCACTGCTATCGCGGCATGGAGTATTCCGAGGACCACAAGCAGATCGGCGAATGGGCGCCGCTGATCATGGAAGGCCGCGATCCAGCCCAGCCGGTCGCCGCCACGCGCATGGTGACGGGCGCCGACGTGAACTACGGCGCGCTGACCACCAACCTGCTGAACTACCTCCGCCGCCAGGACGACTTCTCGATCGAGTTCTCGCAGGAGGTGACCGGCCTTCACCGCCGCTCCGAGGGCGGCTGGACGCTCGACGTCAAGGACGAGAAGACCCATGCCCGCAAGACGGTCGGCGCGCGCTACGTCTTCCTCGGCGCCGGCGGCGCGGCGCTCACCCTGCTGCAGAAATCGGGCATCCCCGAAGCCGACGGTTTCGCCGGCTTCCCGGTGAGCGGCATCTGGCTGCGCTCGGGCCAGCAGGAGATCGCCACGCGCCACCTGGCCAAGGTCTACGGCATGGCGGCCACCGGCTCGCCCCCGATGTCGGTGCCCCACCTCGACACACGCTACGTCGATGGCAAGCGCTGGCTCCTGTTCGGACCCTTTGCCGGCTTCTCGACCAAGTTCCTGAAGCATGGCTCGATGTTCGACCTGCCGCTGTCGCTGCGGCCGGACAATCTGCTGCAGCTTCTGGCGGTGGCACGGGACAATCTTCCGCTCGAGGAATATCTCGTGGGCCAGGTGCTGCAGACCAAGGCGCACCGTTTCGACGCGCTGCGCGAGTTCTATCCGGGCGTCGACGAAAAGGACTGGGAGTTCGACACGGCGGGACAACGCGTGCAGATCATCCGGAAGGACGTGGCGCGCACCGGCAAGCTCGAGTTCGGCACCGAGATCGTACACTCGGCCGACTCCTCGGTGGTGGCCCTGCTCGGCGCCTCGCCCGGCGCCTCGACGGCCGTCTGGATCATGGTCCACATGCTCGAGAACTGCTTCCACGAGCAGCTGGTCGGCCACTGGGTGCCCAAGCTCAAGGAGATGATCCCCTCCTACGGTCAGGACCTGAAGACCGACGCGGCGCTGGTCGAGCGCGTGCGCAAGGACACCGCCGAAGTGCTGGGCCTCCACACGGTCTGATGACCGAGCCGCGGGCGCCGCTCACCGAGACCCTCGACGTCCTGATGCGGTTCGGCGCGCTGATGCTGCGCGCCGGCGACACGGCCTTCAGGGTGCGGGATGCCATGCGTCGCCTGGGCCATGCGCTCGGCATCGAGCGGCTCGAAGTCGAGCTGTCGACCGTCGGCCTGAGCGCGACGGCGTGGACCGGAGGCGAGGCCACGACACTGGCCCGCGAGATCGGTCCGCCCGGCGTCGATGCCTCGAGGATCGCCGCCCTGGAATCGCTGTCGCTTCGCGCCGCTCCCGGCCTCGACACCGTTGAACTGGAGGCCGAACTCGACCGGATCGAAAAGGCGGCACCGTTGCACGGGCTGCTTCCGGTCGCGCTGTCGATGGCGGTGGCGTCGACGGCCTTCTCCTATCTCAACGGCGGCGACCTGCTGGCGACCGGCGCGGCGGCGGTGAGCGGCGGTATCGGTCAGACGGCCCGGACCCTGCTGTCACGCCAGGGCTTCAACCAGTTCGCTATGACCGCGCTGTGCGCCGTGCTGGCATCCGGCCTCTACTGTCTGATCGTGATCGGCTTCGGGGTGCATACCTTCGCCTTTGCCCACGCGATCGGCTTCATCTCGTCGGTGCTGTTCCTGGTGCCGGGCTTCCCCCTGGTCGCTGCGCTGCTCGACCTGACCCAGCACCAGACGAGTGCCGGCATGACGCGTCTGTTCTACGGCCTGCTGCTGACGTTGAGCGCCGCCTGCGGCATGTCGGTGGTGGCGATGCTGGCCGGCCTTGCGCCGGCGCCCGCCGCGCCGCCGCCCGGCGCGATCGAGCCGCTCGCCGTGCTGGGCCGGGCGCTCGCCTGCTTCGCCGGCGGCTATGGCTACGGCATCCTGTTCAACAATCCGCACCGCACGGTCCTCGCGGTGGCGCTGCTGTCGATGGTCGGCAACGAAGTGCGGCTCGGCCTGCACGATCTCGGTCTTGCGCTGCCGCAGGCGACATTCTTCGGCGCACTGGCGGTCGGGCTGGGCGCGTCGATGGTGCGCGGTCGCCTGCACGCGCCGCGCATCGCGCTGACGGTTCCCAGCATCATCATGATGACGCCCGGGCTGTTCGCATTCCAGACGATCGTGTTCCTGAACCAGGGCAAGGCGCTGTCGGCGGTCGAGGCCGCCGCCACCTGCGGCTTCGCCGTCGGCGGCATGGCGATGGGCCTGGTCGCCTCCCGCTTCCTCACCGAGCGGCAGTGGCGCTACGAGCGCTGACGCCCTCGTATTACGAGGGCGACCGGATCTGAGAGCAAGGCCGGTTGCCTAGAGCGTTTCCACGCCAGATTGAATCGAGCCGAGAACCCCAACACTGACCTCACCCTGAGGAGCATCGCGCAGCGATGCGTCTCGAAGGGTGGGAACGCGCACCTTGCCTGTTGCCCATCCTTCGAGACGCGCCGCTTCGCGGCGCTCCTCAGGATGAGGTGGGTGGGTCAATGTGAGACGGAAGGGCACTATTCCGTCGCGACGTAGGGGTGCACCATCTTCGACGGATCGACGACCTTGTCGAACTCGGCCTCCGTCACGTACTCGAGCTTGAGCGCGGCCTCCTTGAGGGTGAGGTCGTGATCGATCGCGTAGTGAGCGATCTTCGAGGCCTTGTCGTAGCCGATCACCGGCGCGAGCGCCGTCACGAGCATCAGCGAGCGGTCGACATATTCCTTGATCTTCCTGAGGTTGGGCTGGGTGCCCTCGACCAGGAACTTGCGGAAGTTGGCGCAGCCGTCCGTCATCAGGGTGATCGAATGCGCGATGTTGTAGATCATCAGCGGCTTGTAGACGTTCATCTCGAGATAGCCGCTGGCGCCGCCGAAGCCGACCGCGACGTCGTTGGCCATGACCTGCACCGCGACCATGGTCAGCGCCTCGGCCTGGGTCGGGTTGACCTTGCCCGGCATGATCGAGGAACCCGGCTCGTTCTCTGGGATGTGCAGTTCGGCGAAGCCGGCGCGCGGGCCGCAGGACATCAGCCGGATGTCGTTGGCGATCTTGTAGAGCGAGACCGCCAGCGTGCGGAACGCGCCGGAGAGCTGCACCAGAGCGTCGTGCGCGCCCTGCACCGTGAACTTGTTCGGTGCCGTCACGAACGGCAGCCCGGTCAGCCTGGCGATCTCCGCCGCCGCCGCCTCGGCGAATCCTGGCGCCGCATTGATGCCCGTGCCGACCGCCGTGCCGCCCAGGGCCAGGCGATAGACGTCCTTCAGCGAATCCTCGATGCGGCCGATATTGTCGGCCAGCATGCCGGCATAGCCCGACCATTCCTGGCCAAGCGTGATCGGCGTCGCATCCTGCATGTGGGTGCGGCCGATCTTCACGATGTCGGCCCATTCCTTCGCCTTGGCGTCGATCGCGTCGTGCAGCGCCTGCAGCGACGGCAGCAGCCGCTCCTTGGTGTTGACCGCGGCGGCGATGTACATGACCGACGGAAACGAATCGTTGGACGATTGCGACATGTTGACGTGATCGTTGGGATGCACCGGCTTCTTGGAGCCGAGCGGTGTGCCCGCAAGCTGGCAGCAGCGATTCGAGATCACCTCGTTCACGTTCATGTTGAACTGCGTGCCGCTGCCGGTCATCCAGACGTGCAGCGGAAACATGTCGTGATGCTGGCCGGCGAGGATCTCGTCGCAGGTCTCGAGGATCAGCCTGTGGGCCGTGTCGTCGAGCCGCTTGCCGGCATGGTTGGCGTTGGCGCAGGCCTTCTTCAGGGTCGCGTAGGCGGTGATCATCTCGCGCGGCATCAGGTCCTTGCCGATGCTGAAATGTTCGAGCGACCGCTGTGTCTGAGCGCCCCAGAGCTTGTCGGCCGGAACGCTCACTTCACCCAGGCTGTCTGTTTCCTTGCGAACGTCTGCCACGAGGCACCTCATCTGGTTGAGGGGTGACAGTAGCCCAACCTTCCCGGCGCCGTCAGTCGTCCGATGACCGGGCTTTGCGCAGGGATTTGACGGTGCCGTGACGCTTCTTGTCGTCGACCCGGCGCTTCTTCGCGGCGCGGCTCACCTTGGTCTTCACGCGTGGCGCCGGTTTGTGGGTCGCCTCGCGAATCAGCTCGATCAGCCGGGCGAGCGCCTCCTCGCGGTTGCGCAACTGGCTGCGATGTCCCTGGGCCACCAGCACCAGCACGCCATCGCGCGTCAGGCGGCGGCCCGCCAGGCGCTCGAGCCGATGCCGCACATCGTCGGGCAGCGACGGCGAGCGGCGGACATCGAAGCGAAGCTGCACCGCCGTGGAGGTCGTGTTGACGTGCTGGCCGCCGGGGCCGGCGGCGCGCACGAAGCTCTCCTGGATCTCGTCCGGGTCGATCGCCAGCGACCCGGTCACCCGGATCGGGGATGCCCCGGCCGGCATCATTCCTTGCCGCCGGCCTTGCGCAACATCGTCTCGATGGATCCGCGGTTGTTCTGCCGGGCGTAGCCCAGCGCGGTGCGGCCGGTGAAGTCGCGCGAATTGGGATCGGCCTTCTTCTCGAGCAGGAGCCGCACGATCTCGGCGTAGCCGCGCCCCGAGGCGATCATCAGCGCGGTCTGGCCCTGGCGATTCTGCGCGCGCACGCTCGCATTGCGGCGGAGCAGGATGTCCGCGATCTCGACATCGCCCTTCTCGGCCGCGCGCATCAGCGCCGTGTAGCCCTCGGAGTCCATCGAATCGGGCAGGGCACCGCCCTTCAGGAGAGTCTCGACCACCGGGATGTGACCCGCACGGACGGCCACGATCAGCAGCGGCTGGCCGTTGTTGGCGGTCTGGTTCGGGCTCTCGTGCTTCAGCAGGGCTTGCCGCACCTTCTCCTCGTCGCCCTCGACCACGGCCCGGACGATCTGCTTCTGGCCGAGCAGATCCGAGCTGGACTGCGCGAGCGCGGCGCCCGCGAAAGCGGCCATCGACAGGGCGAGAAACGCACGTCGGATCATGGCTTGCTCCTGCGGGTTTCCTGATAGCGGACCTCGATCCTGTCCCAGATCTGCGCCTCGAGCGAAACGCCGTCGAAGCGGTTGATCTGCTGCAGGCCGGTCGGCGAAGTGACGTTGATCTCGGTGAGATAGTCGCCGATCACGTCGATGCCGACGAAGATCAGGCCGCGCCGGGCGAGCTCCGGTCCGATCGTCTCGCACAGCTCCATGTCGCGGCGGGTGAGCGAGGCCTTCACCGCCTTGCCGCCGACATGCATGTTGGAGCGCGCCTCGCCGGCCGCCGGAACCCGATCGATCGCGCCGACCGCCTTACCGTCAATCAGGATGATGCGCTTGTCGCCTTTCCGCACCTCGGGAAGGTAACGCTGGGCGATCACGGGCTCGCGGCTGCGCTGCGAGAACATCTCCAGCAGCGACGCAAAGTTCTCGTCATCGGGGCGAACCCGGAAGACGCCGGCGCCGCCGTTGCCGAACAACGGCTTCAGAATGATGTCCTGATGCTCGTCGCGGAACTCGCGCAGCGCGCGCGCATCGGCGGTGATCAGGGTCGGCGGCATCACATTGTCGAAATGCGTGACGAACAGCTTCTCCGGCGCGTTGCGCACGCTGGCGGGATCGTTGACCACCAGTGTCTGCGGATGGATGTGCTCGAGAAGGTGCGTCGTGGTGATGTACGACATGTCGAACGGCGGGTCCTGGCGCAGCAGCACGACGTCGAACGTCGAGAGATCGATCATCTCGGGCGCGCCGAGCGTGAAGTGGTTGCCCTTCTCGCGGCGCAGCTTCATCGGCTGCGCGCGGGCCATCACCTTGCGGTCGCGGAAGATCAGGTCGGGCGGCGTGTAGTGCCAGACCGCGTAGCCGCGCTTCTCGGCTTCCAGGCCCAGCACGAAGGTCGAATCGCCGTCGATGTCGATCGTCGAGACATGGTCCATCTGGATGGCGACGTTGAGCTTCATGGTGGAATCCTGATTGGCGGGGCTGAGGTCGACTGGTTTCAGTTAAGGCCGCGTCGCAGTTCCTGCAACAGGGCGGAGGCCTGCCGGCGGAGGTCGTCATCGCCGTCGAGTTCGAGGATGCGTTCATAGGCCGCGATCGCCGCCCGCCGCTTGTCGAGGCGCGCATTGAGCTGGCCGGCCTCGAACAGCAGCTCGATCCGGTCTGGCGCAACCGCCAGCATGCGGTCGAGCGAGCGCGCGGTACCGGGCCAGTCCTCGCGTCTGGCCAGGCGCAGGCGCACGTTATTCTCCAGTCGCAGCAGCACCTCGCGGTCGGGGACGGGATCGAAATGCGCCGGCGCAAGCTCGGCGTCGGGTCCCAGGACCTGACGCAGGAGCCTGCGCAGTTCCGCCGCCTCGCGCACGACCCCCTCGTGGAAGGGATCCAGGACATGGCGCGCGCCGTCGATGCCGACGCGGATCAGGAAGTGCCCCGGGAATGCAAGGCCCTCGGCCGACCAGCCCTGGGCGCGGGCGACATGCAGGTAGAGGATCGACAGGGCCACGGGCAGTCCCTTGCGGCGCTCGATGACACGCACCAGATCGGCGTTCTGCAGGTCGTCGTAGGTCTCGCTGTCGCCGCGATAGGCGTAGGACCGTGCGATCACCTCCGACAACGCTTCCGGCGCCGCACCGCGGCGGCGGACCAGATCCGCGAGGTCGTCGGTCATTGCCGCCACATGCTGGCGGAACGGCGCAAGGTCCGTCGACGCGCCGCGGCCGAGGACGCTCAGCAGGAGACCCGCTTCCAGCAGGTCGATGCGCTCGCCTTCGCCGGCGCAGAGTTCCCGCAGTCGCCCCAGCTCGTTCGTCAGGTCATCCGGCACGAATCACTCCGGCGCTTGCCAGACGTCGGGCAGGTGGCGCGGCCACACGCCACCGACCAGCACCGCATCGAAGCGCACCGAGCAGGCGGCATAGCGCGGATGATGGGCGATGAACAGGCTGGCGGCGCGCGACACGCGGCCGAACTGACGGTCGCCCAGCGCATCGGCCGCCTTCGTGAAATCGCCGCGCGCCTTGACCTCGACGAAGGCCAGCACGTTGCCGCGGCGCGCCACGATGTCGATCTCGCCCAGCCGCGTCCTGTAGCGGCGAACCAGGATCGTGTAGCCGGCGAGCCGCAACCGCCATACCGCCCGCCATTCGGCGGCATGGCCCATGCGATAGGCTTTCCGGCGGGCCGTGGTCGTCACGCCGCACCGCGCTTCAGCTCGAGGGCGCGCGCATAGACGTCGCGCCGCTTCAGCCCGTAGCGCGCCGCCACCTCGGCCGCGGCATCCTTCACCGATGCGCCCGTCATCGCCTCGCGCAGCGCATCGTCGACGGTGCCGGCGCTGCGCTCCGTGTCCGCGGTGGGCGCGCCCACCACGATCACGATCTCCCCCTTCACGTCTGGATGCCCTGCGTAGTGCGCCGCGAGCTTCGCGAGCGACTCACGCCGGACCTCCTCGAAGAGCTTGGTCAGTTCGCGCGCCACCGCCGCCGGGCGATCCCCCAGCAGATCAAGGAGATCGGCCAGCGACTCCGGCAGCCGGTGCGGCGCCTCGAAGAACACGAGGGTCGACGGAATGGACGCCAGCTCGCCGATGGCGCGTCGCCGTTCCGTCGCCCTGGCCGGCAGAAAGCCCGCGAAGAAGAATCGGTCGGTCGGCAATCCCGACAGGGCGAGCGCCATCGGAACGGCCGAAGGGCCCGGCGCCGAGCTGACCGGATGGCCGGCCTCGACCGCCGCCCGAACCAGCCGATAGCCGGGATCGGAGATCAGCGGCATGCCGGCATCCGAAACCAGGGCGACGCTCTTGCCGGCGGTCAGGGCCCGCATCAGGCGCGGCTCGGATTTGTCCTGCGTGGCGTCGCTGTAGGACACGGTCGGGGCCGAAATGCCGTAATGGGTGGCGAGCTTGGCGAACACCCGTGTGTCCTCGCAGGCGATCAGGTCGGCCGCTTGCAGCACGTCGAGTGCGCGCAGCGTGATGTCGCGCATGTTGCCGATGGGTGTGGCAACAATATGCAGCCCCGGAGCGAGCGGCGGTTTACGCGGCGGCTGCCCGCCGGTAGCTTGGGGTCGTTCGTCCAAGTCCATCTGTTTCCGATCGCCGGAGTATCGCGCCGATGCGTAGGTCATTCATTGCGCTTGCCACCGCCGCCCTCCTGGTGGGCGCCTGCAGCGAGCCGCCCAAGCCTAGCACGAGGACGGCGCAGTCGGTGACTGTCACGCCCAAGGCCGGGTCGCCACTGACCGCGTCCGGCAAGGCACGCATCGCCCTCCTGCTGCCGCTCAGCGGTCGCGCCGCGCCGATCGGCCAGGCCATGCAGCAGGCCGCCGAAATGGCGCTGTTCGACACCGGCTCCAAGGACATCGCCCTGTCGGCCTATGACAGCGGCGAGAGCGCCGACACCGCCATCGAGGCCTATCGCAAGGCCCGACTCGACGGAGCAGCGCTCGTCCTGGGACCCCTCTACGGCACGTCGGCCTCGGCCCTGGCGCCCCTGGTCAACCAGGGCGGCATGAATGTGGTGGCCTTCTCCAACGACGAGCAGGTGGCGCAACGCGGCGTCTGGATCATGGGCATCGCGGCCCCGCCGCAGGTCCGCCGCGTGGTCGATCACGCGTTCGAGGCCGGCATCCGGCGCTTCGCGACCTTCGCGCCGCAGACGGCCTACGGCCAGCAGATGTCGAGCACGCTCGAGACCTACGTCACGCGACGTGGCGGAACCGTGGTCGGCCGCGAATTCTTCGATCCCAGCGGCTCGGACATCCCGGCCCAGGCCCGGCTGCTCGCCGCCTCGGCCAGGACCGAGGGCGAAAGCGGCAAGGTCGCCGTCCTCGTGCCGGTGGCGCCGCCCCTCCTGCCGACCGCACTCGCCTCGCTCGCCACCAACGGGCTCGACGGCCGCGCCATCCAGTTGATCGGCACGGGTGTCTGGGATTTCCCCGGCGTCGGCGCGGAGACCATGCTGCGCGGCGCCTGGTACGCCGCGCCCGATCCGGCGAAGCGGGCCGACTTCGAGCGCCGGTTCGTGTCCACCTATGGCCGGCCGCCGCACCGGCTCGCCACCCTCGCCTATGACGGTGTGGGCCTCGCCGGCCAGCTCGCCCGGCTGAAGCCGGGCGGCGACTTCTCGGCCGAGGCGATCGCCAATCCCAGCGGATGGTCCGGCGTCGACGGCATCTTCCGCTTCCTGCCCGACGGCCGCTCCGAGCGGGCGCTCGCGGTGATCGAGATCCAGGGCGACCGTGGCGTGGTCGTCAGCCCCGCCCCCACGACCTTCGCGGGCCAGCCGACGAACTGACATGGCCGATCTTTCCAAGGCGGGGCTGCCCCGCGCCATTCTGTTCGACATGGACGACACGCTGATCCGTGCCTATGCGCAGCCGGAGGAAGCATGGACCCGGCTGCTCCATGTCTTCTCCGCCCATCTCGACGCTCATGACGAGGCAGCCATCGCCGGCGTGCGCACGGCGATCATGGAAGAGGCGCGCGCCTTCTGGAACGACCGGTCCGAGGCCGCGAAGTGGCGCCTCGACATCCCGGGCGCCCGCCGCCTGTCGGTCCGCCGTGGTCTCGCGAGGCTGGGACGGCCCGACGACGAACTGGCCGATCGGATTGCCGACTCCTTCACCGAACTGCGGCGCAAGGAATACCGGCTCTATCCCGATGCCCACGCCACGGTCGATGCGTTGCGCGATGCCGGCGTGCGGCTGGCGCTCGTCACCAACGGTGCGGCGGAGACCCAGCGCGCCAAGATCGAGCGGTTCGAACTCGCCCATCGCTTCCACCACATCCAGATCGAGGGCGAGTTCGGCCAGGGCAAACCCGAACTGGCCGTCTACCGCCACGCGCTGGAGCGGCTGGGCGTCGGTCCCGAGGACGCCTGGATGGTCGGCGACAATTACGAATGGGAAGTGGTGGCACCGCAGGCGCTGGGCATGTGCGGCATCTGGTACGACCCGTTCGATGCCGGGGTGCCCGCGCACGCGACCGCCAAGCCCACCCGCATCATCAAGCGGCTGGCCGAGCTGATCGAGTAGGCTGGATTCCCTTCCTCCCCATTCAAGCGGGGAGACGTCGCGTCCGCGGCTTGAGGCAGTCGTTCGTCCTTCGACGCTCTCGGACAGTGCTGCGCAATGTCCTGTCGCTCAGGAGGCCGAGCTACGCTCGGCCTGGCGCGGCGGGACTCCGATCGCGGCGCGGTCGATGACGGCCTTCACCTCGGCGCTGCGCCGGCCGAGCGCGTAGCGCAGCCCGGTGTAGAGGTTCACCGGAAACGGCATGTCGGCATTGAAGTCGATGATCAGCACGACGCGTGTCTCGTCGGTCTGGTTCTTGACCCAATGCTCGCGGGTGTCGTCGAACACCAGCGGCACGCCCTCTTCCCAGAAGAAATGGTGCCCGCCGATCTCGATCCAGCACTTCTCCGGCTCGCTCGGCACGATCAGCGGGTAATGGAAGCGGACCACGCCCGCGGCGGAACCGCGATGCGGCTCGATCTCGGCCCGGCCAGCCAGGATGCTGAACAGCGCCGTGTGCACCCCGGGTATCCGGTTGATGGCCGCCATCGTGTCGGGAACCGCCGCCGTGTTCTCCGCGATCTCGTGGCCGTAGATCTTCAGGATGAAGGTGCGCCAGGCACGCCCCGGCACGTAGAGGTCGCGCGGATGGACCTCGTGCAGCGTGGGGATTTCCTCGTGGTGGCTGAGCAGGTAGTCGAGGTCGGCCTTGATCTTGTCGTGGCTCTTCCGGAGCTCCGCCAGGAACGGAAACGACTTCAGCGCCTCATCGGCGGCCAGCGGCAGCTTGGGCATGTTCTGAAGGATCCAGTCGGAGAGCCTGAGATTGAGGTTCTCCAGCGGCTCCTGGGGCACCCAGATGTTCTTCGTGAGATAGAAGCGGCCCTTCTGGCCAACGCCCTGCGGTACATTCGTCGTCGTCATGCGGGAGCAATCCTGCCTGCTGCCATTCCCGGATTTCTTGCACGGAAAGCGCGAAAAATCGCTGCTTCGCGCGTCTTGCGAGCATACATCTGGGACAAACTTTCCCCTGATGCAATAACCCGAATGTCGCAAAAACCGTGTGGTCCGCTGTGTCGGCGAATGGCCTATGGTGCGCGCATGAACACTCAAACTGCACAGGCTGCCGGCGCCTCGCCGGAGGCCATCCGTTCGCATTACGACGTCGGCAACGATTTCTATCGGCTGTGGCTCGACGAGACGATGACGTACTCCTCGGCGATGTGGCGTGGCGAGGACGACGACGCCCCGCTCGCCGATGCCCAGCGGCGCAAGATCGACTGGCATCTGCGCAACGCCGGCGCCGACCGCGCGACCTCGCTGCTCGACATCGGCTGCGGCTGGGGCGGCATGCTGCGGGCGGCGGTCGCCCATCGCGCGTCCGGCGCCCCGCCGCTCTCGCGCGGCGTCGGCCTGACGCTCAGCGATGCGCAGGCCGAGCTTGCCCGCGCCGCCCTAAGTGAAGCCGGCTCGCCGCCGGTCGAAATCCGCGTCGAGAGCTGGGCCGACCACCAGCCGGCCGAGCCCTACGGCGCGATCATCTCGGTCGGCGCCTTCGAGCATTTCACCCGGCAGCAGGACGATTCCGCGACTAAGACGGCGATCTACCGCCACTTCTTCACGCGCTGCCACGAGATGCTGTCGCCCGGGGCGCGCATGACCCTGCAGACGATCGCCTATGGCGATCCCGACGACAAGGTCCCGACCGGCCCGCTGATCGAGGACATCTTCCCCGAATCCGAACTGCCGCGCCTGCCCGAAATCCTCGCCGCCGCCAACGGGATCTTCGAGGTCGAGCGCTTCCGCAACGACCGCACCGACTATGGCCGGACCTGTGAGATCTGGGCCGCAAACCTAAAGGCAAGGCGGGCCGAGGCGCTGGACATGGTCGGCAAGGACCAGACGCGACGCTATGAACGCTACCTGAAGTTCGCCGCCTGGGGCTTCTTCTCGCACCGCCTGCACCTGCTGCGCTTCCGCCTGAAGCGCCGCTAGCCGGGCGCCGCCATGACCGCCCTCGACGCCTTCGCCGCCAGCGTCACCGCCGACGCCCCACCTGCCGGCGCCGGCCCCGCCCTGCAGGCCCTGTGGTGGGCGCGCCGCGGCGACTGGAGCCGCGCCCACGAATGCGTGCAGGCGCACGAGGGCCAACCGGACTGCGACGGCGTCCATGCCCATCTCCACCGCCAGGAGGGCGATCTCGCCAACGCCGGCTACTGGAACCGGCGCGCCGGCCGGCCGGTGGCGCAGCAGTCGCTGGACGAGGAATGGACGGCGCTCGCGGCGGAGCTGCTGGCGAGGACCTGACGGCGGAATCGCCCATCAAGCACGCCCTGTGCAAACAACGGCGGGCGGGATCAACCCCCGTATGGTACCATGATACCGGTTTCAGGAGGGCACGACACTCGCTT
>VFQN01000829.1_pt1 | contig 55526 bp, 80 predicted proteins | sample 3512371 | NCBI WGS metagenome assembly VFQN01 (sample SAMN10412370, study PRJNA504923) | tailings metagenome | isolation source: Replicate 2 from Balatoc abandoned mine | place: Philippines: Itogon, Benguet | collected 2017-08-28
GAGGTGGTGTACGTGGTCAGCAAGGGGGCGGTGGTGCAGGGGGCAGCGCCAGGGGCCGGGGGCGTTGGTGGGGGCGCAGCGGCGGGGGGCGGGGGCGCGGAGAGGGTGCTGCAGGCGTGGCGGGAGTACCTGGGGCCACACGGAAAGATCACAGGCACGTTGACCTTCCTGGCGCCGTGAGGCAGCGTGAATCCCCTTGGCGCGTGTGTGTGCAGGTAGTGCGGCGGCGCCTTATTGGTGATGAAAAGGAGTGGACCTGGAGGGAAGCAGGTGCTGCAAATTGCTGCAAGTTGCTGTGGGGGAGCAGTGGGGGGCAGCTAAAGGGGGGGGGGCAGTGTGGAGTTGTGCTGCTGCCGTTGGTTGATGGTTGGTCCATGCGGGCGCTTTGCCATGGACCGACAGTTGCAATGACAACTTGGCACTTGGTGCTGTGACGCGATGTCTGGCCTTCAAGGATGACCTAACTGGTTGGTCCGTTGGAGCTAGCGGTGGAACCGACAACTGGGGTGTGTAATTGCACCCAAGGCAAGCAGTCTGGAACATCAGCTCGTGTTGCCAGCTTCTGCGCTGCTTTTTCTGCAGTGTCTGCAAGCCATGCTACCGTCCCATGTGTAGGTACGATGCTTATGGCATGAACACTGGATGCGTACTTTGGCGTAAATTGACACGGAGGTTGGCATGACGCCCAAGACGGTGCAGCCAGGTGCTAAGTGCCCAGAGCCCCAGACCCGGCTTGCTGGGAGTACAAGGGTGCCCTCTATATACCTGCCATTGTAATGGACCAAGGACTTTCAAGGACTTTCAACCCGGCCATGCGGCCACCGCTTGTCTGCTGCCGGCCTGTCACCTGCATCCACCGTCACCTGGTGGCCGATGCTAGCTCTGGACCAGGGGAGCTCCTCTGCGACAGACGGCTGTAGCGTGCTGTAGCGACAACAACACACGACCAATCCGGAACAGAACCCATTATAAAGATGTAGTTGTAGTGTTTAACCAGCTTTGCAGTTGTCCTTGCGAGCGTTATTGCAACACTGCGGCGCCTCTCCCCGTCCTTTACCGTGCCCCTACTGAAGGGACGCATTGACGGTGTTGGGAAGATACTCACAGAATGAATATGAGCTGCGCTTGATGCAGCCGCGGCTGAGCAGTTTGGCGCCCAGCCCTTGCCGGCGCAACATCGCGAAGCGCGGGTGGCCAGGCTGGCGCGTAGCTGCGCATACTGTGCGTGAGAAACTCTGGTATTCGTGGATGTAAAGCTTGTCACAACACGCTTCGTGAACTGCGACTGGCGCTTGGATCTCAGGTCGGCGCCGCCCCTCGGCCGCCGCACCCAACGGTGTTCCTGTGGGGGTGCTAGCAAACCCCCTTAGGGGCAGAAGACCTGAACACGCCTGTCCCCTGTCCCGCTCACCCGCAAAGCATGCTTTGGGGAGTCAATATCTCTATCCTGCCGATCATGCAAGCCCCTGCAAGCCCCATACGTGTGCCTATCCCAGCGTGTGCGCCTGCCTGTCGCGTGTCGCCTGAGAGCCCCGGAGCCCCACACACGCCGCTTGCACATGCTGTATGGCTCCAACAGACATCTGCAGCAGCCAATAAGCAATAATCCGACCAGCCTGGATCGAACAGGCGACCTAAGAATAAGCTGATCATAACGTTACAGTCCTTCGCTCTTCCAGCTGAGCTATGGTCGGCAGATGCAGAAATTGCACCACATTAGCATCAGACCAAGACTGTATGACACCCCGACCGGAAGGGGTCCCCTGTAAAAAACCAAACCAAAAGGTCCCCTGTAAACAACCAAACCAAATCAATCCCCTGTAAACAACTTAACGAAACCAAACCTGCACCCCCCGCCCCGCATGTGCCGGCCTGTTCGGCCTGGGGGCAGGGGGGGACCGAAGCTCTTCGTAGTTGGGAGCGTGTTACTAGAGGGTGGGGTGGTGGTGGAGGCTGTGTATGTGTGGTGCGTCAGCAGCGTGGTGTGGTGTGGCGGCTGTGCGTGGTGCTTGTTGGTGGAGGGGCGAGGCTTTTGTGGGTCGCGGTTGGTGGTGGAGGCTGAGTGTGGTGTTTAGTGCTGAGTGCTTGCGGTGGAAGGGGCACACACACGGGTCTGCAGGCGGAAGGTTAATACAGAAGCACGGCCTGGTTGGCGGCGCTGGAGGTCGGCACCCCTTTCTTTTTTTTCTGTGGAAAGGTTTACAGGTTTCCTTCCAATCCAGCGCTACACCAAAGTCTGTACGATGCCCCAACTGCAACGCCCTCCCCCCCCACCGGCTGTGACTAGCAGTACCAGCTCTTTTTGCTTTGGGAGGGCTCTCTCGTTGCCCTCTCGGGGGGTGGGTGCAGGTGGGTGTATGTGGTACGACACCCCAACCGGAAGGGGTTCCCTGTGGGATATACGCCCCACACGCCATGACGCCAATACTTGTGGCTGATGATGTCTCACCAGGCATCCACCGGAGGGTGTGGGAGGCAGTGTGCTGACGTGCGTTATCAGCCATGGAGCACGGGTGTCGGCACCTGCATTTGCAACAGAATCCACACGTAACGCATGTTGCTGCGGCACGTACCGGGGCGGTGGTGAATTCTTGGTCGCGCCTGCGAGACTGCGCAGCATTGGGCATGCCCAAGGGGTGGAAGAGCGTGCATCGCTGCTGACCTCCCGCTCCTTGGCATACAACACGACAGAGTCCGGTACAATGGGCCAGTGCTTGAGCAGCACCATTGAGCCATCAACAGATGCGTACGGTGCGCAACGGGGGTGCCACCTACATACCATGTCTGCCCTGCAGCCTGCATACTGGCTGTGACTGACTAGTATCTGCGGCTGAAGGGTGACGCCTGGGGTGGTGAGCAGCTGCCACGTGTATAAGGGCCGCAGGGCGGTGGTGCCTGGTGGCGCCGACTGCTATTCGGGCGCCACGGAGCTGTCCTGATCTGTGTCCTGCCGTGCTACTTAATTGCTGTGTGCAAGGGGCTTCTTGCGTTCTTGGTGTGGTGCCACGGCCGTGACTAAGCCTTGGCAGTAGCGGCCCTCTTTGCTTTGGGAGGGCTGTCCTGGGATGTCTCGTTGCCCTCTCGGGTGGCCCCTGAGGTGGCTTAGCACCATGTGCGAGCTATTGTACGATCAATACATCTGGCGTGACTGGGACTGCAGGGATTTTGCCCCACGTTGCAGTCTCGCGTGTCGGCCGCTCTTTCCGCTCAAGAAACAGTGTCGTGGTCTACACGCACGAATGTAACGCATACCGGTACATATTTGGGCTGGGTGTGGTACGGCACCCCGACCGGAAGAGGTCCCTGTCAAGACCTTAACTAACCCCCGCAAACGTCACAGCATGCTCTTGGGTACCATGGGCAGATGTAGCGAAGGCGGCACTGGTGCACGCCTTGCACCTTCGCAGCAGGCACTGTCAGCGGGACACCGGTACCACTGCGCAGCCACCCACGGCAGCATGCCTGGCCCATGGCGTTCCTACAATTGAAGCGCAGCCAGAAAGCCGGTTGCATACAGCCATGATGCTCCCAGCGGAGTTCCGGCCCGTGGTGCTCGCCTTTGGACAGGCCGCCGTGCTGGCCTCCCGTACCCGGTCCTTGCTTGGCATGCCGACTGCTGCTCCTGGGGCCCGCCCGTCTGCACAGGCAATCAGGCATATGTAGGCCTGCGGCACCTATCTGGCATTCCGCCAATTGTGTTCGTCAGCTGAGGCCCCCTGACTTCACCTTGCGTTGTAGGGCTGTACGTTACCCTTGTGTGCCCGAGCCTGGCCTCCCTCAGTTAGTGACCTCATCACGCGTTCGCTCTTGCCCTCTCACCCCGGGACGTTGTCGCCGTAGGTCTCTGGTATTCCCATACTCGTCCGTCATACAAGGTGTCACATTTGTTCCCTTTCGCCAATCCGCTGACGACACCGCACCCCTTGGCCCACCCACGACTGTGGCGCAGCTGGATGCATCTGTGCGCGCTTTGTGCCAGTGTGAGCTATTCGATGTCCTTGCAGGCCCTTGAGCCCCCGGTTCGTAATAGGCCATTGCACTTGCGGAGGGGAGAACCCTCGCCGTGTAACACTGACTGACTGAGCGGTCCCAGAACCTGGCACCTTCGTGCTGGTTCGCGTTGGCGAGCCTTTTGACCATGATGCATGCGAGTCAAGCAGCACAGGTATCGTACGATGACCCCCACGTGGCCTTCCCGTGGTGTGGATTACAAATGGCTGGCGGCCACAACCCACAAGCCTTGAGCCCCCTGCCTTGAGCGCTTTTGTGTTACAGCGTGCGGTAACGCATCGAAAACAAACTCGTAAATAGCCGTGCTCACCAAAGCATGCGAAGAATGTGCAGAGTCAGATTCACGCCGTGGACTCTTCCCCCACCTAATGAAATGGCTACGACTGCATTCAACACGAGCGCCTGGGACTCAATAGCGACGGTCAGAAGCCTCAAAAGCGCATACATGGCTGCTCCCAGTGCGGCCACCGCCACGCAACAAACGTCAATATCGTATCTTCACCCGTCACAGCGCCGACGGCAGAAGCCATGAAATGTGCAGCCCCACACCGCCGACCTCTCCGCAGCTCCCTACGCACATTGCCAAAGCGCAAGCAAATACAACATCCGTCCTGGCTACACATACAGTGGCCCAGTCCCCTTCCGCCTGCAACACATGCAGCATGTAACCCACGCCCGGGTCAGACGCTGGCGCCAGACCAGCCGCACAGCAGGCACCCTGCATATCAGCAGCACAGTATGGCCGCTGCGAAATGAAATGGCCTTTCGCCGCCTTCAGTACGCGTAGTTAGATGCTCCTGCTATCCCCGGATTGGGGTTAGCTCCTGTGGAAAAGCCTCTCCAGCGCCAACCCCACTGAAGTTCGTCAACCCTACCGGTAGTCATTGCACTCCCTTGTCGCGTGCGGACATGCATCTTCCGCACACCCTTCCGCACACGTAAACCTTGCGCCTCGCACAGAACACAGTGCATGACCAGCCCAGGCAGGCAAGCAGGCGCACCCCGGCTCAACGCCACCCTGCTATGCCAGCATAACCGTCACACCTGCTGCCCGTGCTGCCGGACCTCCCCCACACAGGCACCGCCACCAGTCAACTCCAGATCCCCTGTCCGCGCAGCCTTCTGTAAAGCCCAAAAAGTACAAATGTCACGGCCTTGCTGCCGTAGCAGCATAAGCACCCATGTCCGTGCTACGTTGTATAATGTGCACCATGCAGAACAAACAAAGCGTTCCACGCACCATCGTCCAACACACCGAACGCACGGGTGCCGCACAGCGCGCACAATGCCTGGCGCAGCGCTGGCAACCCGCGTAGAAACGGATTCTCATCAAGCAACGGCCCAAAAAGCAAACAGGAAATCATGGGCCTACCAAGATACTTGCGTCGACAGCAGCGCACGTCATGCCGTGGGAAGTCACGCCCCCCCAATGCGAAGGGACTTGGCGCTGTAGTGCCCTTGTGATAAGCGGGCGCGCCTGGCATTGCAAGGCAGCTGCATGCGCGGACCATGACCAACCGACCGTGACCAACCGACCGACCGAACAAACACGCGTGAAGCCACGTGCCGCCGCACTCATTATAATGCAGCAACGCATGCGGTGGTGTGTTGGCTTGCTCACCCCAGTTGGGGCAATGTGGACACAGCGTTGTTGTCCGCCCCTGCCCACGAGCCTACAAGCCCGCAAGTGAGTGGCTTCCGCAGTGGAAATAACGACCATCATGTACCAAAGTCGTAACCATAACCCAGGCCCAATCGCAAACGAAACCAAACCAAACAAGTCAGCGCAACCTGTGAACATAGGGCTTCAGGTGCTTGCCACGTGTGTAATCGTGCCGATACTACCCCACACCAAGTTCCGCGTACTAATTGGCGGCTTGGCAAACACAGTAAGCGTTCTTCCCCCCCAGCGGCGTAGAATTGTGCCGACGAAAAAGTGTTGCAGCCGTGCCACCGCCAGAACACCAATCAAGAATATTCCTTAGCAGTGACAAACTGCCACTGACAGGGGCGGAAACGAGGCCCCGTGCTCCAATAAACCAGGCAGCGAGCCACACCTCACCCGCCGCACAACTCTTGCCACGGTGCAGCCCCGGGGCGACCTACTGGGAAACACCTCGTCCGCCACACCCACACGCGCTGCACCCTGTCAAGACACTCGCGGGCCTTCCTGCCCACAAGGGGCATTCATTCATTCACGTCACCACAGAGCGTGCGTAAGCTCCACGTACTCCGACATGCAAGCACACCACAAAAACGCAGCTGGGGCCATAGCGTTAAGGGGCCGTATGGAAACGAACTGCCACGCGCAGTGTCACCGACTCACGGGCAGGTCATCAGGACAGGCCCTTACTGGGTCCTCGAGCGGGCAGCCTGCCGTACTCCACGAAACAGATAGGCCGTGCGCAGCGTTCTTCAGACCCAACCGAACGAGACACTAGCAAACAGAACAACAGCCAAAGACGACGTTCAGTCGCTGCCACAAATGTCGGTCCACAGTGTCCCCAGTCGGGAACGACATAGCGCACGAGGCATGGACAGCAGAGCCGTGCATGAAGTGTCGCAGGGGCCAAGGCCGCTCCGTAGCGTGACAACCGTACCAAACCACCACAAACACAGATACACAGCGCTGGGCATAAGGTCAGCCCCGGCGCACGCATGAGTCGGCATGCAAGCCACCAGGCCTTGAAACAAACACCGTGAGGGGTCTCAAAACACAAACCCCATGCACCACAAGCAGATAACATTTTTAAGCCCAAGCGGGACCGCGGGCATGCGGTTACAAGGCAGGTCTCAGCAGAGGCGACGCCTTTGACATGAGTAGCACGGCTGCCCATGCCCTTGGCACACCTAGGAGCCGCTGCTTCGCAACGAACAATGAACCACCGGGCCCAGCAACGTACGAGTGCGCGCAAACGTTGCGCGAACACCCAATGATGTAACCACTGACAGCACATGGCCGCAAACGGCTAATAAGGACAGGCATGGCAGTAGGGGAACCCAGCGACACCCAGCTTGCACCAACCCTGAGCTACAAACCTGAACCACAGCAACCAGGGCGCGTGCAGAGGAGCAGGCCTCGCCTCACGCCGGCAACCAGTGCCCGGATGCCACATACGTACGGTGACCATGTACACTTGCTACAAACCCCGCAGCACATAACGGCTGTGGATTGCCCAAAAAAATCAGTGTTGGCAAACAAACGGTGGGACAAGCACTGACCGACAGCTGTAGGGGCCGGCCAAAGGTAGCCATGGCCCTGCCGCCAGCAGTGGCCCAAACGGAGCTTGTAGTAGTCTTTTACTCACGACAGACCGACCAAACGCCACGAGCCTGGCCACCGCACCCGCAAGGCCCCGTAACAACATGCAATCATGGCCCCAACCGGTTCTCAGGTTACGTTGCGTTCAAGGAGTTACTCAGGTCGGTAACCTTGCACCCGGCCCAACAAGGAAACACCACCACCGTACGGTCTCATTTTAGCGCTTGCACCAAATCCCTCCTGGTGCGGGCCTCATTCTCTCCTTACGGCTTACCACCACACTTTTGACCTCACACCAGCACCCAAGCTGCAAGCAGCTCCCGGTTCTCGGTCCTCCTACTCGTACACAGCACCACCCACGCGCCTGCCAGCAGCCCCGCTGCCCTGGCCCAGCGGCAGGGACCACGTCTCCCGGCGAGCCCTCTCCCGGGCCCGCTGCTCCGCCGCCGCCACCGCCACCCGCTCATCACCGCCGTGCGGAGGAGTGCTGCCGCCGCCGCCGCCATCATCGCCACCGCCACCGCCGCCGGCTGCTGCTGCTCCCTGCGGCGGCCCCGGCGGCGGCGGCGGCGCCATTGGGCTGGCGTCCATGGGCTCTTCTCCGTCGGAGGCGCCGGCGCCGTTTGCGGCGCGCTGCAGGGCGACCAGCTGCCGCCGGAGGCACTTCTTGGGGGCGCTCTCGGTGCCGCATTTGCCTGCGGTTGCGCGATTGCAGGGCGTGGCGTCAAAACTCCATTCTCCCATGCGACAAACCTGCAACCTGCAACCTCCCTGTGTGCCAGAACGCCTGTTACAACCAACATGACTAGCTTGGTTCATCCACATAAGGACATTCAAAACGACCACGTACAAGCGGGCAGCATGGTAAATGGCTTACCCTTACGCTGGATAACGCACACTGCGCAGCGACCAGTGTGGCCCGCGCGCCCAGTGGTGCCGCCCAGCAGCTCAGCCTCTGCCTCCCTGTTTCCGTTCTGCGCAATCTTGGAAACCATCAGGTCCGCCGAGGGGTCCCCGCTGGCAGGCACGTACGGGTTGTGCAGCAGCGGCCGGGACGGCAGCAACGACTCCACGTTCCTCGCCGCCCGCGGCAGCACGTGCGACATGGAGATCAAGCCGCTCAGGCCGCCGCCTGCCGCCGCGGCAGCGGCGGCGGCCGCCGCCGCTGCGGCAGCCTGCTGCAGCAGCAGCTCCTCAGCCGCACCCCGGATGGACGCGCCGTGCGGCGGAGAGCCCTGCGGCTGCATCCTGCCGTACGCGGTGGTCGCCACGGAGGCGCTTGCGGGGCCGCCGCAGCTGCTCGTTGGTCCTGCCGTCCCCGCGGACCCGTAGCCCCCGGCAGACACCTGCTGCTGCTGCGGGTGGTGGTGGTGGTGACGCGGGCGGACGTGGCCATGCCCGTGCGCGCTGCGGCCGGCGGGGCTGTCCGCCGAGCCCATCGAGTTGCCGGCTGCTGCAGCGGCGGCGGCCGCGCCGCTGACGAGCATGAGCTGCTGCAGCCCCTCCGGCAGCACGTGTTGCATGCCCTGCTGCTGCAGCAGCGCCAGCGCCTGCGACAGCGGGATGTTACCCCACTGCGCCGCCAAGGCCGCCATGTCGGGCAGGACGCCGCTGCCGGCGCTGGGGTCGCTCAGGCAGGTGCTGCTGGACGCAGGAGCCCCCACGCCCGCCATGCTACTGCCGCCGCCGCCACCACCGGCTGAGGCCGCGGCCGCACTGGCCGCACGTGCCATAAAGACGCTGGGCACCTTGGCAGCCGGCGAGTCAGTCGCCAGGGCGTTTTCGGTCTCGGAGCGGCCGCCGCCAGCGCCGGCGGCAGCGTCCGCCAGCTCCGCCGGGTCAGCCGTGTTGCGACGCAGGCGCTTCAGGCCGCCAGCGCCCCTTGCAGCGCCATCCAACGCAGCTGGCGCCTCAACCTGTGCGTTGGTCACAGCGGCTGTTGGCGCTCCGGCGTTTCCGTGCATGCCAGCTGCACCAAGAGCCGCCTCCAGCGCCTCTCCCATTGCAGCGTCCCCGTCCTGCGAGAACTGCTCCTGGAGGTCGGCGGCACCGCTTAGGCCCTCCGTCCCGCGGCCGGTGGGCTTGGCGGTAGGGGGTAGCATGGTGCCAATAGGCGCGGTCGGCGAAACAGCAACAGCGCCGCCCGGGCCCGGCTGGCCCCGGGCCATCATGATAGCGGGCAGGTGGCCGCTGGGGTCCCTCTTGACGTCATGGGCCTCCGCATCCGCAGCAATGCCCGTCGCCGCTGCTCCAGGCAGCTCCTCGGCCTTCACGACTGGCGCTGCGGCCGCAGCAGCTGTTGCGGAGGCCGCGCGGCGGCTGGCCGCGAGCTGCAGCGACAGAGGCAGCTCCACACGGGTGCCCATGGGCACGCCGCAGCAGCTCCCGTTAGCAGCCGGGCCGGAGCCGATGCCGATGCCGGGAGCGGGGGCGGATGCGTCCTTGTCTTGGGTGGTGCTGGGGAGGCGTGGCCTTGGGCCGGTCGAGCGGGCCGAGCAGGGCTGGGCGGTGGAGGCGTGGCCTTGGGCACAGAGCTTGTGGACGGGGCACGAGACGGAGTAGGGCTCGGCCTGAGGGGACAGGCGCAGCGTGTGTTAGCGCCATGATTCAGCAAGCAACACTACCTTACACTACCACGATCATGCTCATACAGTACAGCATGCAGAGGGGCAAACGGCAAAGGTACAAGGTGAGGTGAGCAGCTAAGGCACGAGGCATATTCGGTGTCGGCGGGGGCTGGGGATCAACCCACCGCCAGCTGCACCCCTGCCTCGATGGCGCACGGCAGGTGGTAGCTGCGGCTGCACTTGGCGCTGCTGCAGCCGAGCGTGGCCCCCGCACGGCCGCAGCCGGAGCAGCGGCGGCCCTTGGCGCGCTTCACCACCGCGGGGACGCCGTACTGCGGGGTGGAAACCATGGAGACGCACATGCAAACGACTCTGTTGCAAATCCCAATCAGGCGGTCAACAGCGCTACGTAGTTCTACGGCACGTGCCCCGAGGAGCTGAAAACCAGCAAGGCAGGCACGGCGTCATGGCTGTGGCACTGACAGCAGGCTAGGAAAACAAGCTGTGTTGCGGAGCGGCTTAGCCACCTACCATGCTGCCGCCAATGACGAACACGTCGGGCGACCACAGCGCGCACTGAGAGTGCACGAGGCAGGGCGCAGGCAGGCTGCCGCCCTTGACTGGCACCAGCGGGCCGAGTCCGCAGCCGCCCGCCTGCCGCACCGTGCACGAGGCCACAACCACCTCGCCAGCAGCCGCAACAGCCGCGACTGCAGCTGCGGGAGCAGCCGCTGTGGAGTCTGAGGCGGGCAGGTCGCCGCTCTGCTCGCGGGGCATGGGCGCCTTGACCAGCTCCTCCTTGGCGCCCTCCGGGGCAACCGCCTCGCCCATGACTGCATCCACCGCCGCCGCCTTGCCCTCCTGCGCAGCCGCAGGCGCGCCGCAGCGGCTTGCACGCGCAATGGGGTCCACGCCATCCGCTGCACCTGCATCTGCATCTACATCCGCGGCCGCGACCACAACTTGCTCTGCAGGCTCGTCCACCGCCATGCTGGCCTCCGTCAGCAACAGCACACGCTCGTGGGCGTCAGGAGGGCACACGGGCTCCACGGCACCCACCAGGGCCGACGTCACAGCAGCGGTGGTTGCAGCGGTTGCGGTGGTTACCGCGGCGGACGGGGAGGCGGGCGCTGGGAGTGCCAGCACGGGGGTGGCGCAGCGGTGGCACAGCGCGCAGCGGGGGTGGTCGGCGGGGAGGCCGTCATCCAACGGGGGCTCGTCGTCAATCTCCTCCGCCTGTGGGGCGCGGCGCGAAGGGTGTGAGCGTGCGGATTCAGCGTGGGCGAGTGCCTGATACGATGGCGACGTATGGGGCAGATGCACCGAGGCTGCCAATAGTAGTCACGAATTCCGGTACAGTCTAGAGGAGAAGAGTGCTGCCAAGCGCAGGAGCAACAAAACTACAAGCATTTCGCGGCATCGGCCTTACCTCCTCTCCGGTAGGTAGCTTGACCCCAGGACTGACGGTCAGGGCGTTGGCCCCTTGGTCAGCCATGGCGGCGGGCTTGCGGCCCTGCAGGCCCGCCAGGGGCTGGCCGGGCTGCGGCAGCGGCAGCGGCGGGCGGGCTCCAGGGAAGGCGACGGGCTGCGGTGCCAGGAGCCCCGTATAGGTGCGGCCGTTGATGGTCACACTCATGAGCACCTGCGGAGCGATCAGGGGTTTGGGTGCTGTGACGGTGAGCAGTGTGCAGTAGTGTCTCAACGCACGTGCCACAGGTGATGCCCGATCGCCATGTGCTGGGGACAAACAGCACAAGCAGGACGGGTATGCTGAGCTTCCCTACAAAGTACTGCAGCTCACCCTGCTATACACACCATCTAATCGTCTCGCTGGCTGCACCACGGAACGTAAGGCTCAGGTAAATGTTGCAGGTGCAACCGGACCGCCTAAAAGGACACACCTGGTCCGCTGCCGGCCCAGCCTCGTTGCCCAGCAGCCGCCAGCCGCGCACTTGCGGCCCGCAGCCCGGCGGCGCCGGCGGTGGCGGCAGCAGCTGCGCGCCCGCGTGGGCGCCCCCGGGCCTGGTGCTGGGGTCGTAGGGCCCGTCGTCGCAGCTGCCCATGCCCATGGCCATCCCGGGCCGGGAGCCGCCCAACGCTCCGATGCGGGTGCGCTTGATGGCCGGGCCGATCTCGCTGCCGGTGAGGTACTCGGGGGCGAGGCGCTTGGCGGCGGCGGCGTGGCGCGCGGAGCGACCCTGCGGATGAGAAAGAGCGTGGGGTAGGTGACAAAGAAAGAAGCGGAGGCGCGGTGGGTTGTGTGCGGGCAAGTGTGCGAGTAAACTGGAAGGGGCATGGTGCACCGAGCGGTACGCCACAGCAGGACCTGTAGTGTGTTGCACCTGGTAAAACCACCATGCTAGTCCGGCAGCGTTGCGCTGTGCCGCACGGGTTTCATGCTGTGCTCAAGCCCGGCATGCACAACTTCACAATGTGTTCAGGCACCTGCGGCAACGTGGCCATTGAATCTTCAATCGGGGGCCTACCTGCTGTGAAGCGGGCATGGGCACCTGTCCCTGGTCCGCGGGGCTGCCGCGCATAGAGCGCCGTCCGCCGGGGTAGTCCAGCTGACCGTCTGCGCGTGACCGTAACGGACAGGTAAAAGGAAAAGTCACGGATGCATGGCACAGGGTCAGGAAAGCGCGGACGGCAAAGGTTGGAGGAAAGGTCACAGGTGTGCATGCCACAGGGCCAGGAAAGCGCGACGGCCCAATGCAGGCCAGCCGCCAAAGGCGCAGGGTTCCCCATGCGCATGCCGGCATACGAAACATGACCCGGCCGTTGCCACCCACCGTTCTTGCGTGCGTCCATCGCGGACGGTCTCATGGACTCCCCTCCGTCGCCAGTCCCGCTGCCGTCTGCCTCCCCGCTGCCGCCCGACCCGCCCTGCGGCTTGCTGTCATCGGACGGCGGGCTCCCCTCGCTGCTGCTGTTGCCGTTGCCATTGGCGTTGCCGATGCCGCGGTGGATGCCGCGCCTGCGGACGTCCTGCCCGTCCTGGCTGTTGCTGCCGTGCGCTCCGAGCCCCCGCGAGCCATCTCCGCTGCCCATGCCCATCATCCGGGGCTGCATGGACCCCGACCCAGACGGCAGCCTGCTGCCAGAGGCTCCGTTGCTGGGGCCCGGCCGCTGGTGGCTGCGGTGGCGCGGCGGCAGCCGCGCCTGGCCGCCCATGCCACCCGCCGCGTTGTGCTGGCGGCCATGGCCGCCCACAGGCCGCGCTCCGGCCGTCCTGCGAATTGGGTCGGAGCGGAAACCACCGGAAGCTGCCATGCCCAGGTGCCCCATGCGTCCCGCGCGCTGGCCCGCCCTGCGGCTGCGGCCGCGCCCCTGGCCCATATCGTCGTCCTCGTAATCGTCCCCATCGTACAGCCCCTCGCCGTCCTCGCCGTGTGCGTAGCCCCCAGCTTCCTCCAGCTCCTCGTCCTCCCCGGTGACGTACTCGGAGGCGGGGTAGCGTGTGGGCGGGACGGTGCTGCGCAGGTGGTTTGCGACTGCGGCCCCCAGGTGGTCAGTCCCGGAGGTCTGGTGGTACAGCATGCCACCTGCACCGCCACAGTGCGCTCCGGCGTCCCATGCGCCGTGGGCGCTGCCCAGCCCAGGGCCCAGCACGGCAGCTAGGCTGCCTGAGCCGCCGGGGGCTGGGGAGCTTACCGGGCCGCCGTTGCATTTGGGTCGCGGGAGGATGTTGTGCTGCTCCAGCCACTTGCCGATGGTGATTGTGCCGTCGCCCTCGGCGAGTCGGATGCTGTTGCGCCACTTCTTGGCTGTGAGCAGGCCGCTGTGGCGCTCAAACTCTGTGGGTGTTATGGCGGGGGCGCCGCAGCCTGCGGCCTGGCTGGCGCTGTTGGCCGCGCTGCACTTGCTGCAGAAGCACTGGACTGACTGGGACGGCAGAAGGAACGTCCCGAAGTTGCCGTTGCAGGTGATCTGAGGCAGAAGGAATGCGGGCCGGTGCTGAAAGGTCAGGAGATAGTTATCCTCGGCGTGCCGAAGTCGCAAGCACCCGCGTCGAGGCGACGCAGCCATAGTGCCAATCCTGCTTCTAAAAGTGAAAATACTACACCTCATGGTCACACTAATGGGATGCCAGCGCGTTCAGTGCTCGGCAAGCTCCTAACGCTCGTTCCGTAGCTAGCGCGCCTGAGCCGCAGAACGTGATAAGCAGGCGAGTGGCTGAGCATGAATGGCTATGATTTGAAATGCTATTGCAGCCGCAGCGCCTACCTGAACCTCCCGTTCGGCCCGAAAGCCCGCAGCGTCCTCCGGCACGCCGACAGCCGACTCAGGCGAGGGCGAAGCCCGGCCAGCGCCAATGCAAGATTCATATGCATTTCGTTTAGATACTGTTTGAGCGTCAATGTTGGCTGTCGCGGGTTGCGCAGCAGAGCGCTCCTCCAGTTCGCTCCCGGCAAGAGCGGCCGACCCAGGCGCCGGAGCAGCCGCTGCCGCGTCGGCTAAACATGCAAGCAAGTTATAGCTGCCCGGGCGCGCTCCAGCTCGGGGGACCCCTCGGCACACCTCCGTGGCCATGCTGACGCCGGTCTGTTGCCCGCGCTCGGTTTGCGTGCTCTTGCGCTGCGCTGACCGAGCCGCCTTCTATATAGAACGATGTAAGCTTTACAGCCGTTTAAAGTAGCCGGAACGCCACGTTCCAGGCTCCTCGCAGACGGTACACACTGAAGTGTCTCGGCGGGACCTGGCCTCTGGCGCTTGCGGAGCGCCTAAAAACCGGATGAGGGAAGCAATAGGTACCAGATGAGAGGGGCCAAGTAGCATGTGGTCCTAACATGGGCGTATGCGCCTCCTTGAACGCGCTAACATCGCCGCTCTCAGCGACACGCACAAGTATCGCCGGGTATCTGACAGCCAAGAGTTGACCCGCACTACATGCCAAGGTACGCTAAAAATAGCTTAGTAGCGACATAAGTGTTATTACGAGCGCTGCACCGTAGCGAGGCGAGAGGGTTGACGTGCTGAAAATGGGCTCACGTCGCGCGCGCTGGCGGTGCGCGTTTGACCCACTGAGACCACAAGTAGCTAAGTGTAGGCGCTCTTCCGTGCTCACCTAAGGGAGCTGTGCTAGCCCTTTGTCGCGGTGTCAGAGTCGCCCGGCTTGTCCTCCCCGGAAACCGGCGCGCTACTAGCAGGTGAAGTTGAGTTGCTGTAAGGCTGTCCTACGGGGCTGTGTACATTCGCGGCGGCGCTTGCCCCAGTCTTCGAGTCGCACAACATAGCAATGAAGCAAGGCAAAGCCCGCAGTCCATAGCGTAATGTGTTGCATGCAGTGATGATAACTTAATACGCTGGTTACTGTGCTGAGAGTATGTGTTGCTGAGACCTCGGGGCCCAGCACTTTCGGTTGCAGTACGATACAGGGTGATTTGGACGAGAGAGCGGAGGGACCTTTTTGGGTCCTGCCCCTCACCAACGGCGGCATTGAGGTGTTAATGTTGCGTTCAGAAGTTGCTTCACTTTCTGCGATATATTTGCAGTTCTGGTTGATGCTCGCCGCCGTTACATAGAACCCCAGCTTGGGTCCGCGCCCCAGCGGCGTCAGCGTCAAGGACCCCCCACCCTTGTCCTTGCCCCAACGGTGGATGCGGGTATGCCAAGACCTGCTCACACCCAAGCTGTGGCAGTCCGCGTCGTGTTGTGCACATGCAGCTGGGACGCCGCCATGGGACGCCACCTGTAAACATTCCCCTGATGCACACTTACGTGTCCCAGCTTGCGGCTGTGCGCTGACCGTGGCACGCGTTTAATCCGCAGGCTGTCACAACGTACGGCACACAGCAGCGACTTCAGGCACCATGTAATGCTGAAACGGTGATCTGCTAGGTCAGACTAGGCCCGCCGCAGCGCACTCCGGCGCTGCACAAGCAGCCCTTGCATCCTGCTACACACTTGCCCGTGCTGCGCACCACCGTCCACCTACGCAGCCCCACAGTCATGGCCAGGTTCTCTTCACCGTGTCACACCACCATGCAGCCTACATGTCACTGTACGCACCGGCAGCCAGTTGCCAACAACACAACATCCTACCTTCGTACCAACCGCCATGTTGCCCCTACTCTCCCCGCCCCACGGCCCCTGCCTCCGCCACCACCCGCGCCAGTTCCGGCCCCACACGCACAACCCGGCACACGGGCACCGGGTGTTGCTTTGCCCGAACCCAGCGCAGACCCATGGTTCCGTGCCCATGTTGCGCCGTGTCCACCCACGTCACGCCGGCCAGCACGGCACGTGGCAGCCGCGCAAGCGGCCCGCCGCCGTCGCCGCCACCCTCGCCCCCGCCGTCGCCGCCGCCGCTCACACCGGAGCTCGTAGCGTCCGCGGCAGAGCCGTTGCTGCTACCTGTGGCGGCGGTGGTGGTGGTGGTGGTGGTGGTGGTGCAGGTGCGGGTGCTGACGCCACGCGCAGCACGCGGGCGCGGGTCCTCGTGCGCCACCACCAGGCACACGGAGCCGTCGGGCATGTAGCCCGCGTTGGCCTTGTTGACGTGGGTGGCGGGGTGCGCCTCGTAGTCCAGCGACTCCATCCACCAGTTGTCCAGTTGGAAGTTCCAGTAGACACACTTGGGGGGCTTGGCCTGGCCGGAGCGTGGTTGGATAGTACAAATATCATCGTACAGGCAGTCAGCAAGGTGTAAGCCCTTGAGCATGCCGCAGCAGTACTGGCATGCAGTTGGCGCTCGTCGGCTGAGGGCTGACATGCACGCTACCACGTACTTGACTGAGTTGTGGTGTCACAGGACTAAGGTTCTGTCTAGCCGGTTGAGACCTCGTGTGGAGATCGACGCTTAAGCCCCGTCCTCTGTCACCTAGTTATCTGACTTCATTGTTCGTCCTGATGGCCCCCTGGGACGCGCCCTACTGGGCCTGTAACTGTAACTGTAACTGTAACTGTAACTGTAACTGTAAGAACTGGTATGTAGTGGGCGCTCGTCGGCTGAGGGCTGACATGCAGGCTACCAGCTTCCCCGCGCCAAGGGATGCCCCCGCTCACCGTAATGACCAGCGCCTCCCCGGGGCCGATTTTCCAGTAGCCGTGGAAGAAGTGGATGGCGGGGTCCGCCCAGGCTGGGAGGGGTAGGGCACACAGCGGGGAATCAGGTTGAGATCAGCTGGCACAGCAGGCACGTCGACTCCGCTATTACCGTTCAGCAACATGCTGCGCAGAGGCTCAGGGAGGTGGAGAGCGCTGTACTCAGTGGCGGTCAGTCCACCACGAATCCGTCACACAGCCATGCCATGTCAGGTTGTCGCCTTCTTTGTTTTTGGGGCTACCTCATGTGAGCCCCGGCCAGCCCAGGATATCTAGCTCAAGACACGTGTTTGGGACGGACTGGAGTCGTTACTAGCACGCTAGCGACCAGTCTGCATCAGCTACGCATGTACGCAACTCCACCACAAGCCGTTGTACCCCATATGGCCGCAGCCCGCGATTGCCCGAAGCGCACACTCGCAAGCACGCCGCAACACCCCACCTGTCATGTACACGTCGTGGTCCAGCGTGAACAGCGTGTTGGGCCGCTGCGCGAAGGAGCGCGACCACTGCTGGAACTGCATGACGCTGCCCGACACGAACAGCGACGCGCCAGCCAGCCCCGAAACCACCTGCGCAGGAACGCAGGACAACGACCAGAATCAGGATCAGGACCCAGGTCACACCGTGTTGCATGTTGCGTGAGTACTATCGGCGCCGCCAGCAGCAGCGAGCCACGGGGAAGGCACCATGCACCCGCATCCACAATTCCGCGTACAGTACTGTACCACACAGCAAACAAAGAGTCTAAACCCGTACCAGCCGGTACACCCTATGGCTACACCTACGAAGCGTATCGACAGAAGGGGCTTGAGTAGCCTGACGCCTCGCGCTCAAGCACTGGAACGGCCCCCTACCTGTGCGGCGGAGAGCGGTGGCCGGACCTCGCCAGCAGGCGCACCGGTGCTGGAACCGCCCCGGCTGCCGCCTGGGCCACCGCCCGGCTCTAGGCGCTCGATGTGCACCTCCGCGGGCTGCTCCGCGGCCCTGTCCAGGAACGTCTGCCGCACCACCAGGCGGCTGGCGTCGGGAGGCAGCCGCATCCAGTTGGGGCCGCGCGGCTGGGGCGTGAGGAAGATCTGCGGCGAGCCACACCACACCGACCCGTGGGTCAGCGGAACGGGGCAACCTCGGGGAAGCGTGCTCACACAGGTCACGCACATTGCGTCACTGGTGCGAACAGCCTTCCCTGTGTGGGCTAACAGGTGCTGGCGTGCTCGTTACTTCTCTTCCCTGTGCTCTGAACATGTCATATTTGGTGAGGCCCACTTACCTCGAAGGAGCCGTCGGGCTGCGTCACAAGTTCGGAGCTGTCCAGGTGAGTGGGGTCCGTGCTGCCCAGGCCTGGGCGGCTGCCGCAGTAGCACCCAAAGCTGAGGTACGTCACGCTGCCGCGCTTGCCGTACAACCGGTACTGGTACTGGCCGGAGACTGCGACGGCATGGGGCATGGGCGACAGGCGGAGTGGGCATGAGGTGCTGGAACGGCGGATGGCGAGCCCTCGGTGGCGAAGTGAGTGATTGGGAGCGAGTGCCGTGAGGCCGAACTCCTTTCCTGAGGTCATGCAGCCCATTAGGGGTCCCTCACGAATGGCGACGAGTGTCGGTTAAGAAGAGTGCACGGTGCTGCAGCTCAAGTGGATCCAGGCAGGTGCTTTCGCGGACTACGATGCAGCGCGGTGGGGGAGGGGCACTGCACATCCAGGGACCTGCGCCACAGGGACAGCCGCGCAGCAGCCAAGGAAGTGCGTACAGACGGTGACTGCAAGCCGTGCTTGGTATGCACTGCATCGGGAACAAGAGGGTCTCCACCTGTGCCGTACATGTACAGGTTGTCGGGGTTGTCTGCGCCCATCTTGACGTTGTACGGCAGGGGCCGAAGTACGGGCCATGCGGGATCCCAGCAGTCCAGGAATGCCTCCAGGCCTGTTAGATGACCAGCAAAGGCAACATCACATGCTCGCACAGTGTGATACTATCAGAAGCAGCACCAGCAAGCAACTGGAGGCGCCGTGTGCATGTGCAAACATTAAGTACGACATCCTTCGGCTTTGCCAAGCAGGGGGCCAACAGCTGAAGGGTAACTCCGTGCCGATGAAAAGGTTCAGGCCTGAGAAAAGAACAGTGACGCCACACTCTCTTCTATGAGGTTATGCTAGCCTTGGTAGCCCGTTGCCTCGCCAGCCAGCGCGTTGTGCGTGGTCCTTACCTCCTCGCAGCACTCGTGTGAGGTACCTCAGTCCCTCGTTTCGGTCCACCTCGGCCAGCGCTACAACAGCTGCTTGCGCAGCAGACCCGCCCGAGGGCCTATCCTGCTGCTGATTGTCTGCTTTTGACTCATGCCCTTGCGGTTGCGCCGCATGGGGCGGTGACACGATGTAGTCCGCCAAGCCGCGCAGGCTGTCGCAGAAGTCAAGCCATGCGCTACCTGTGGGGCCAAGAAAGGGGACAGTTCCAGCTTCAGGGGCCAATGTAGGGCCCAGATCATTGGTATGGTAGGGTATTGGTATGGTAGGGCGTTCGTAGCACCGTGCCTTCAGTGCATCCCATGTGTGAGGCCCGTCGGTCCAAGACAAGCTCGGTCCCTCCCATCTCAGCGTCAGATGACTGGCAGGCGCTGACGGTACGGAAAGGAGAAGGCGCGGGACGGGATAGCACGGAAGTGCGCATGCCATGTCTGCAGCCCTGACAATCGCCAGCAGTTTTCACCCTGTCATGCAGCACGACATGGTCTAGCACTGGTCCCGCTCGTTGTCCTCAAGTCAGGAGTGCCCCCCCCCCCACCATCGTCGACACGCTGTTGCCAGCGGGCTTGGTCCTGCTCTTCCTCCCGGCTTGAAACGTTATTAGCTGCTCTCGCAGCATCCCGTTCAAGTAACAGCACGTAAAGACGCAACAAGAAGACGATTCGGTAGAGGCGCTTGACCACTGCCGATAGGAGCCACACGGCAAGCGTACGCAACCGTCGTAAGAACATGTCTACAATAAGTCACAGAGGGTCCGGAACTCATGTGTCTCTGGCATATTGCAGAAAGATGCTGCGGTACATGGTGGTTTGGCGTAGCCGTTGTCGGTACTACGCTGCTATTGTGACAGGCGGCAGGCCGTGACTGTACTAAAATCTCGATGCTGCAACATATGCGACTTAGGGCATTGCGACAAATCCAACCTGACCCACTACAGCTGGAAGCACTTACCCTCAGCTCCTGGGACTTGTTGGGCTGGTGATAATACGGGTGGCTTATTGTGCATGCATAGCTACAATTGGATGTCACTAAGGTTGAGGAGCAGAGCTGAGCGGAGGCCTGCACGGCGGCCACTACACCTATACCGGGAACGAGTGTTTTATGCTTGACGAAATAGGTAGCATATCGGACGATTCTAGTGACATGGTCGCGGGTGAGGCATCTTCGTCTCGGCCAGACGAGAGGACAACGAAATGCGAAGGAGGTCGCCGGCCCTTGAGAGTGGGATGCGCACTCCTGCCAAAGAAGGTGTGCAAACGGCATGTAATTGCAAATGCCGTGCAGCAGTGTCCAGTGAGGCATCCCTTGGATACGGTCGTGGTATCGTGGTACCACATCTCAACCCAAGTCGTTATCGTCGATCCTGCAGGTCTCACGTTACCTGACGCCTAAAATGATACGCACGGCACGGGCGAAAGGCGTTGAGCTGTTGCAAATAGACTACACACGGCCCCTAATAGACCAGGGGCCCTACGACGCAATTGTTCACAAGCTGCGGCCAAACTTAGGTACGGGTTACAGCATTACATTGTTCAACAGTTGCGATTATTAGGTGTGGGGGACTAGGTCAGCACGTCAACCCTCCACGCCAGCAAGCCCGATAAGCCCTTCGTCAGCTCCTCCCGCTAACCACCATGCGTCGGCTCAGTTTGCAATTTGTCAGCCAGCCTGCCAGCCGCACCCTATTCCTGACGCGGTGGCAAGCAAGTCAACCCCCCTGCCCCTATGCCCTTCCAAGGCTAGGCCTCTGCCGTACGAGTGGACTCCTGCAGCCCATACCCCACACCACCTGCAACCACGCCAGCTGTTCTGAGTGCACTCGTTGCGCTGCGTATGCTGTTTGCTGTCGCAGAATGGGAGCGGCATCTGCAGGATTACGTCCGGGCCCGGCCTGGCGTGAAGGTCATAGACAGCGTGGCGGGCATCCGTACCCTGCAGGTGTGTCCTACCAGCACCCAGTAACATCAAATTGGACATGGAGGTAGAAGTGCACATGCAGATCCAGTAGATGGCCGTGTATGAGTGGGGCGCCGTTCGGCCTTCCTGGAGCTTGGCTGCTTGCCGTAGGAGGGTGGCACAGGTCTGACGGCCCGACACCCCTATCCCCATGCACACGCAAGCTCGTGAGCTTGGGACGGGCCGAGCAGCCGCTCTACCAGTGCTGTTCGCGTGCCGCGGGGTCGTAGGCCTGGTGCTGCCCTGGGCCAGAGGCACGCGGCTGCATGCCTGCGTCCACCGTGCCTGCGTCCACTGTGTGCGTCTGTGCCACTTTATGTGCCAGAGCATGAGCCCAAGCGCTGGTGCATGGGTGCTTCCTCAGCAGCTGTCACTGGCCTGCCTACGCTTGTGTGTCATGGCAGTAACCCAGTATTCTGGTCAAGGACGATGCAGGGTAGCTTTCCTGTCAGTCACGGAATGCGACGCATCCGGCACGGTGCAGCCCCATACAGCCCCCTGTGCACCAAAGACCGGTTACGCGACGGCTCGTTGCCTGATGGCGGGTTAACGAACCCTCTTGCCGTTGTGTCATCGCCCACAGAACCGGGCAACCATGCTGAGCCCCCTCAAGGGGAACGGCATTGTGGTGCAGGTGAGCGGGGGTCCACAGTGCGTCAGTGGCCTGCCCCAAATTATTGTCGCAACTCAGTGACCCCCAGGGACAGCAGCCATCCAAAGTACGCACTGCTGGCTACGCACCATGTTTGTCTGCGTCTTTACCAACTCTTGCCCCTGCGGTTCCGTGCCATGCAGCGCCCGTCCAGCCCGAACGGCACATACTCGCCGCTCACCGCGCGAGTGCAGTCGCCCACGCAGGTGAGCACTAGCCTCAGGCCGTACCTAGCCCTTACTAGCTGCATGCTGCTACAGCGCCGAATTGAACGCCGTGGCACCTCTCGATGTCTCCCTTGCGGTATCATGCAAACGTGCCGGCGCGCAGGTACGAGGTGTGGTGTCAGACGAACCCTGAATCATCGGCTGTTGCAGCAAGGTACCGCGCTTGCGATGCGTTTGCGGCCAATCTGCTGGCCTTTTACATCCCCACAACTACTCACTCCTTTGACTGCACCATCGCCCGCAGGTGGAAATTGCGGAGGGCATGTCTCTGGACGAGGCGCAGGGGCTGCTGCAGGCGGCGGGGCTGCGCCCGCCGCTGCTATTCAAGCCGCTGTGGACGGACGGGCGCGAGGGCAGCCACGGTCTGGCGGTGCTGCACGACTTGGCGGCTCTGGGGCGGCTGCTGGAGGGCGGCGTGTCCAGCGAGCTGAAGGCGCCGCTGGTGGTGCAGCAGTTTGTGGAGCACGGCGGGGTGCTGTTCAAGGTGCGTGGGGGCTGGCTGCGGGGCACAGGCCAGCGGGGCACAGAGCGAGGTACATGAGGGCGGTTGCAGCGTGGTTGCACAGGCAAGTTTGTTGGCGTATCTGTCGATACATTGAGTTGTGTGACAGCATGGACGTTGGGTGCCATGTGGGCGCGGAAATGGGCACGCCGGGCGCGCGCCTGCTGACTGCGTACCGTAAGCCTGATACGCCCTACACAGCGCATAAGCAAAGTGCCCCGTGTCCGTTGTGTTCTTCACCGGTTTACCGGTATACTCCATGCAGGTGTACGTGCTTGGCCTGCGGACGGTGGTGTGCCGGCGGCCCTCCCTGGGCGACTCGTACCTCGGCGACGAGGCGCAGCGCGCCGGCGTGCTGTCTCTGCCCCGCATCTCCTGCAAGTCCACGTACGCGCCCTACCGCGAGAGCGCCAGCACCGACGGCGTCCCCGCCGCAGACGACGACCTCGTGTCCGTTAGCAGCGGCCCTGCTGCCACAGGACCCACCAACAGCAGCCGCAGCAGCTGCGCTGTTGCAGGGACTGGGACAGGAGCAATCAGGGGGAGCATCAGCGGTGATGGGTCGACCTGGGGGTCGTTGTCAAGCGACGCCACGGCGGGGCAAGGTGTAGGGGGAGCAGGGGTTCCGGTGGCGGGGGAGGGGGAGCCGCACCGGCCGGGGGACATGCCGCCGGAGTGGGTGACGCACGGGCTCGCGGGGCGGCTGCGGGACCGACTGGGGCTGCAGCTGTTCAACTTCGACCTCATATGCCCGGAGGTGCAGGAGAGCGGCTCGGAGCGGTTGTACTACGTGGTGGACATCAACTACTTTCCGGGTGGGTGCGAGGCCTTGGTTTGCCGTACATGTGGACAAGCCGGCGCTCTGGGACGCGTTGCCAATGGGATGCCAAGGGTTCAACCCTGGTGTGGTGTGCTTGAGCTTTGGGCTTGGTACTCCTGGGGATTGGGGATTAGCGGTTGGTACCCCCGAGCATGCTGGGTGGAACCCAGGTCACTGGGGCCCCTCGGAAAGTGCTGCCGCAGCAACCAAGCGGCACATGGTGACTGCAAATCCTTGCCACAGCCAATCACTAGGTGTCAGGCCGCCTGATTCAGCCAGGCCTTTCAATGAGACTTCTGCTGCCATCCCATGCTTTCGCAGGGGTGGACAAGATACCAAACTTCGAGCACATCTTCGTCGACTTCCTCACGTCAACGTGCACGGCGGACGGGTCGGTCGTTGGGGGAGGGAGTGCAAGCTCCTTAATAGGACAGGGTCCTGCGGCCCCGGTGGTAGGGGAGGCCGGACAGCTGGTGCAGGGCAGCGGGACGGAGCAGGGCGGGAGCGCGGGGCAAGGTCAAGGGCAGGGGCCAGGGCTCGGGGACAAGAAGGAGCAAGGTGCTGCGAATGAGCATGGGCACGAATTGGGCGTTGGCGCCGAGACCGCGCGCGGGGCGTAGGAATGGCGTGGCGATCCGCATGGCGCTGTGGCACGCGCATGCCGCCGAATTTGGCAGGCGTGTTGTCGCACTTGGGGTTGTGCGCTTGCCGGGCTTACCGTGTGGCGCATGCCTTGGCCTTGACACCTTAAAACACCTGTGGACATGAGAGCGGTGAAGTACTTGGACCCGTGTTGCCACTGCCATCACAGTCCTGTGCGATGGATGCTGGGAGGCGTGCAGTATTTGCACGTGATGCCAGCCTGTGCCATGTGGTGTAGCACGAGAGTTCTGAGGGTCAGTCAGATGCAGGCCTATCTGTAGGACATCCTGGTCGGAGGCAGCTGGCGGGCTGCCTTCATCTCCGCAGCTTGGGTGCATAGTGTGCTCATGACCGTGCCAAGAGCTGTGCGCCAAACGGCAATCAAAGATGATGCTTCCACTGTTATGCGGAACTACGTGGTCGTTTTGGTCGGACTGCTGGACGGTTGCAGGCGTACCGGTAGTGGATTCTGTTACCTGTGCACTTGTTGCTGCCTCTCCGCGGCGTAACAAGGCGCCGGTGGTGCCGTCTCACCTTGCCCCTCGTTATTGCAAAGCTTGTGTCACGGGTGTCGCAAGTGCAGTTCGTGCTTCTACCACAGGTTACAGAGGGAGTGGGAGGGGCAGATGGATACGCATGAACACCTTGGGATGCAATTAGCGGATGGTGTACGGTACGGTGACAAGCTGCAAGTGGGATGGGCGTTTACCCTTTTGCTACCATTCATATCGTTTCTTGGCTGCGACGCTCCTGGAGTTACGCCATACAGCGGACTGATAACGGCCACGAGTGCCTGCTGCTATGGTGAAGAACCGAGTGACGGTCATTCGTGCGCTCATGTCATTACGTGCGTCCTGTACGCACCTCCCCCCAAGCCTGGATGCGCAAGTCAGGTCTGGGCGTTCATGTGTGCTTGGCATGTGTTAGCGGTGCCGTTACCGACCCTGCCTGGAGTCCCGTCTGACGGCGCTGTGCTTCCGTAGTTGTGAGGCGTGCGAGATGCCTGCAGGGCAGGGTACCCTGCTGCAGGCTTTGGCAATACTACGCACGGTCCTCCACGTGCCGTGGTGTGCTGGTGTTGAACCGTCGAAGTGCAGTGTTGAGCGCACGTGGTGACCAACGCACCACCGCTGGGTCGGGTAGGAGGTCGGACTGGGTCGGGTAAAGAGCTGGTCGGAGATAACTCCCCACGGCCGGTCTAGGGGACAAGGGCCCTGTAAGTGGATACCATTGACTTCGTAACATGTATTGAGGTGCAGGGGTGAGGTGCTTATGTCCCACGCATGCGTTTCTAGTCCTGAACGAATGCTCTAGTCCACGGAAGTCCTTGAGCCCAGGTGTAGGCATCTCAGACAGGTAACATCAACCCACCCGCACCAAACTCGCGTGTGGGGACGAGCATGAATTTCATGCAATGACGACTGACGAGGATTCAGCCAGGTTGCTATCAGGAGCCATGCATGATCTGCAGCTCGGAAAGCAACAGACCGGCGGCATACCAAGCTCGTTGGTAATTTGCGGCAAGGGTTCGAAAATAATGCTTGCTAAGTATGTTGCCACCGGCAACGGAAAGCGCCAGGAGTGCTGGCGCAGACATACGCCGTGTGCCCCTGGTATGCCGGCACGAGCGCGACCATCCCTCTCGTGCACGCATGTCGGATCTCCTTTCCAAGCAGTCTTGAACACAATAATCCAGGCACGCAGTGGCACGCACATAAATCAAAGCGGACAACAAGCGGCCTGGCGTGAATATGCCTCACGAGGTGGCTGATGTCCGATGAAGGCATGACATGCACTGCCTGCTGCATCGGATAAACAGCCACCTTCCGAGCTACTGGTGTCCGGCTTAGCGCCGGTTCGCCGGAGGCGCGGCTCCACGCTAACAGTTGGCCCCAACAGTTGTATTGTGAAGGTCACCATGCATGACTAAGGGATATCTCCATGGATAAGCAGTTATTTCTAGCAGCCAGCGCATGGCATGTGGGTCCTTGCGACACTCTTGTCCCGCCGTGTCCAACTGAACCCAGCGGTACGCGATGTACGGGGCTGACACATTCTCAACCTCCCAAACACGAGCACCTACCGTCCGCCTTTGCGTGCAAAATGAATTGACAACTCACACACTGCTCACAAGGCTCCGAGGGGCCACCCGCTAGCGTGCAGTGACACGGTCAGGTAAGAACATAGCCACCCGCGCAACCGCGCTAGACACCAACCCACTACAGGCTCCGAGGGAGGACACACTTGATACATAAGTATCATGTGTACAGGTTCTGCTGTATCGCGTCCAGGTGGGCAGGTACTGTACTCGTGCTGACACACCCGCAACGGGCGCACCCGCAACACCCGTCGCACGTGCGTGTTAACTGCGCGACCGCACCCAACCCGTATCCCTTTGGGGAGATCCCCTGTTGCGTTTATGCTTCTTGGCTGCGGGCGAGTCCCAACGTCGCGCTCTAGCTGACCAGAGCTGGCTCAATGCGCAAGGCAAGAGGCATCGCCTTCTGCTAGCATATGACAACAAGCTAACATGATTTGTCTTAATACTTTGATTGTCCATCGTTGCGCGCATGCACGTTGCAGACCGGCCGTACTCTTCGGCCCGGTCTCAGCCCTGGTTTGACTGCCCCGCTCTCCTCTCGCTGCAACATTCTTTCTGCACAACATTTCAATACATTGCTTAGGTACTGGAATCAATACACAGTTCCCAAGTTTGTCCGCCTCTTTCTGCCAGCGTCTTCACAAGGCCAGGACAACGTAAGCTGAACATATAGATCATGGCAAATGTTTACCATGACGTAGTGTCTCCTCTTCACCTATGCGTCCCAGCTTTGACTCTTGCTGGTGGCGCGGTCGCGAGTTACCAGCGTGGGCCCCACACCCGCAAGCCATCTCATGCTCCTCAGCCACTTCCCATGCATTATATTATGGGCATGGAGCTCATCCATAGCCGCCTGCATGCTCCAGCAAGAGACTGAAATGACAATGGTCGCAAAGAAACTTGGGAGCCCCTCGGACGTATCCAAATGGTCATAAGACTTTTGCATACATTATCAACTCATTCCTCATTGGCTGTGCCCGTCTGCATGGTGCCCTGCAGTGTGCCGAGACCACCGTCAGTTGCTCACCGATGTCAACGAGCTGACGACTGGGTGCGCTCACGTCGAGTGCTCTGAACTCGATCAAGGGGTTAACTGCCCTCGCCGTGCCATGGAGGACCCGGGGGAGCGCAGCGACGCAGCAACAAGGGCTGGCGCCGACGACCCTCCGCCTACCCAGCAGGTAGGCTCGCGGGTGGTTGCCGTGCAGGTCCTGCACTGCGTTGCGCACGACTGAAAAGGGGTCATGATCTTGATAGGATGGTATGCCTGTCGGCATGGGTTCTGTGGCTTTGGGGCAGGCAGGCTACTGCACGCACGGGCAGTTCGCACACGACCACGCTGGCCTGCCGCTGTTACTTGCCAGGAACACCACGCTACGTGCTTAATCTCAAGTCAACTTAACGTATAACTGACATTGAGGCGTCGCGGCACAGTGTCAAGCCCACCCACGTACTGGGCTATCGCGTGCTGTCCGACATACGTGCCTGTCGGTGGCCAGCCGGCGCCGCTGTACGCAAGCACCAGTAGACTGTAATCCTGCCCACCTTGAATGCTTATGCCAGGGCACACGCTGTTAATAATTTGCCGTAGCGGCAGTTGGAAGCTCTCCTGCCGAGTGTAGTACGTCAGTTGACCCGATATGATTAATGTGCGTGTGTGCGCGAGTGTGCAGCTCAATCGCTGACTTGGCATATCCCGAGCATCATTTCCTACTTCAATTGCTACGGCTCTTGACGGCCGCTGTGTGGCATCCGGGCGTGCTTGTTCTCAGCTGCCGGCACTCATTCCTGCCTCACGCCGCAACGGGCTTATATTTCCTGCAAACTCGTCAATTATTATAAGCACCCAGACCGTAGGGATCTGTGACGGTGCAACAGTGCGCTGACACCTTGTGCGCCTCCCGCTGTCTCCCTCGCTCCACGCGGCAGGGTCCTGCGCAAGCTCAAAACGCAGCGCAGGAGCAAATTCAGCCACAGGCCGATGCACCGGCCGGCCGTTCGCGCCGCCCGCAGCGCGCCGCAGCTGCCAACGCCAACTTTGCCATGTCCCTCATGGGTGCTAACCGCGAGCAAATCTTAGGGGCGATTGTTTATGACCTGTGGCCCGGCACCGAGGACCCCAAAAAGCCCACGGCTTCGGGGCCGTCAGAGCAGCAGCAGGACGCCGGGCCCGTCAGCCGGGCATCGGAGGGGCAGCCCCCTGCCAAGCGTGCCCGCCGTAACCAAGGTGCAGCAGCAGCAGCGGCAGCGACAGAGGCGAGCGCAGGCTCAGCTCCTTCTGCAGCCGCAGCTGCTGAACCCGCGCAGGGAGGTGCACCTGGCACGCCTGCCGCCAACGCGTCAGCAGCAGCTGGAGGCGGGGCAGCAGGGCAAGCCAAGGCGGCAGGTGCAGCGACCCAGGAGGCGGAAGGAAAGGCGACTCCGGGCGTTGACGCTGAGGCGACCACCAGCGCGGTGGCCGCTGACGATGGAGAGGCAACGGTCAGCGAGGACGGCGGCGGCGATGGCGACGATGACGAGGGGCCAACACAGCTGGTGCGGACTCGGCCAGTCAGGGGCTCCGGCGACGGCGGGGCAGACGGGGAGTTTGTGGAGGACCCAACGTGGCTGGACGGGAGCCTCAACCTGACGCCGGAGCAGATCGAGTTCGTGCGTAATCTGTGCCGCCACATCCACGTCACCAAGGAGCTGCCGCCCATGAACGCCAAGACGCTGCTGCGCTCCAGCGGCATGTACGGCATGCGCATGGAGTACCGCAAGGTGAGGGTTGGGCCCTTGGATGGGACTGCTGCGTGTAGGTCCCTTGCCAGAGCACAAGGCGTTGGCATGTGGCGTGTGACCTTGTCCAGGAACAACGTATCAATGCCGTAACCTTGATCTGCTGGGCTCGTCGACTACTGTCCGGTAGGCCGTACAAAATACCTGCCCCTCCCGATGATTTTGCCCCCGCCCTACCCGCCCTTAGCGCGACCCCTCTTCCGGCACCTACAACCCCATCTACAACTGCGTGGTATCGGAGCGCGGCACTGTCATCTGCGAGTGCCCGCTGTGCCGCGGCCACAAGAAGCTGTCGCTCACCGAGTTCGAGGTGCACTGCGGGGGCACGCACAAGAAGCCGGCGGAGCACACCTTCCTGGTCAACATCAACCTGTCGCTCCGAGACCTGGGCGCGCTGGCGTGCCGCTGCCTCGGCACCAGGTACATGGGGCCCGTCACCCTACCCACGCCTAAGGAGCACGCCCCCAGCAGCCCTGGGGTGCCCGCCCACGGCCCCGCGGCGGCGGCGGGAGCGCGTGCGGCGGCGATGGCGCAGTCAGGGGACCTGGACGGCGTGGTGGGGGAGCGGGCGCCGGTGCCGGAGGGCTGCTGCACGGTGTGCCGGAAGGAGCTGCCGGAGGGCTACAAGGAGCTCGCGGGGGCGGAGGGGCTGTCGTCAAAGGTGGGTGGGGATGAGGAGGCAAACTGCAGGGTTGTGCCAGGGGCTTGAGAGTAAGGACACGCGGAGTCATGCATGGAGATGTGCTCACGTAAGCAACTGCACCTTTTGGCTTGCCTGTTGCTGAAATTTCTTCGATTCCTGCTAACGCTTTTGCAGGTGTACCCCTGCACGTCGTGCATGGGCCACTGCCATTCGTCTTGCGTGCTGCCCTTCTACATGCCGCTGGGCAACCTGGACGGCTGGGTGTGCCCGACGTGCAAGCAGGTACGCAAAATGCACAAGGCCTGAGGGTGATCCGTCTCAGCTGCTTACATACGCTACGCAGTGCTCCTGCTCCAAGCCTGCGCCAGTAGAGTAGCATTCGCATGACAACACAGCAACCGCCTTTGCCCTTCCGGCTGCCTCAGATGACCACCAGCAAGCGCAACAGGCGCCCCAACGCCGCCTTCCTGGACGCGGACACGGACTCGGAGGGCCACGCAGGGGGCCGCGGGCGCGGCCGCGGCCGCGGCAGGGGGCGAGGCCGCGGCCGGGGTCGCGGCGGCCCCGCACCCTTCAACCAGCAGCAGGCCGCTGAGGCCTTCTTCTCCAGCGCCCGCCAGGCGCTGGCGGCTGCAGCCGCCACGGGCAAGTCCTTCGACGCGGCCGCAGCGGTGGCTGAGGCGGTGACCAAGGGCGCGGTGCCGGGCCTGACCTTCGCGCCGGTGGAGCCCCCGCCAGGGGAGGCCGGGCCCAGCTCCGGGCCGCCGCCCGTGCGCATGCACTTCAGCATGCCCTCGGGCGCCACGCACCCGCACGCGCAGCTGCACGCGCACGCCCACGGCCCGCCCGCGCCGGGCATGGGCCGCGTGCAGATGTCGCTGCCCATCAACATGCGCGGCTCTGCGGCGCGGGCGCAGGCCACGCAGCGGCGGCCCATCCGCAGCAGGACGCTGTTTGACGGCGGGCCGGGAGGGCTGCAGGTGAGCACTCCAGGCCTGGTAGGCGGCGGTTGCTGGTACACCTACGCGCGTCTGCTTATTGGTGCACTCTTGGTTGCCGTCGTTGTGTGGTAGCTGATGATGTATTGCGATCATATGCCCTTTTGGCACGCAGGACGGCGACATCGTGCACTACGTCATCCAAGGCCAGCGGCTGCTGAGCGGCACCATCGTGACAGCTGCCCGGGGAGGCTCCAGCGGCATCATCTGTGGCTGCTGCTCGAAGATCGTCAGTGCTTCTGCGTTCGAAGCGCACGCCGGTAAGCGCCCTGACTTGCCTGCCTCTTCGCGTACCAGCAAACTACTGACTAAGCAGTACCTGCAGTTGCAGTGTCTCTGGGCTAACGATCTGACTTGCTGTTGCTCTGGCCAATCTGCAGGCCACAAGCACCGCCGCAACCCGTACGAGTCCATCGTCACAGAGGCGGGGCTGTCCCTGAAGCGCATCGCGGAGCGCCTGGCGCCGCCGCTGCCGCCGGCCCCGGCCCCCGCGCCCATGCCGATGCCCATGCCAATGCCGATGATCCCCATGCCTCCCCCGAGGCCGGCCATGCCCATCCTGCCGCCCTCGCTTGCGGCGGCTGCGGCAGCGGCCGCATCCGCAGCGGCGGCCGCTGCCTCAGCTACCAAGCAGGAGGCGCAGCCAGGGCAGGGCACGGGCATGGAGGTCAAGCAGGAGGGGCAGGGGCAGGCGGAGGGGGCTGGCCCGATGGACGCGGCTGCCGCCGACGGGTCTGCTGTTGGGGTTGGAGGGGCTCCCGGAGAGGTGGCCGCGGCTACGGCCGCAGCGCCTGACACCTTGATGCAGGAGGCTGCGCCGGCTGCGACAGGAGAGCAGCCGCCTGAGCAGGAGCCGCTTAAGCAGGAGCAGCAGCAGGAGGCGGCCGCGACAGGTAAGGCCGATGACAAGGTGGTCGCGGCTTCCGCGGCAGCAGCGGCAGACGAGGGTACAGCTGCGGCAGCGAGAGCGGCGGGCGATGGGGCACCTGATGGGGTAGCAGCAGGGACGGGAGAGGGCGCGGCGGCGGCAGACGCTCTGGCTGCGGCTGCAGCACAGGACGGGGCCGTGAAGATGGAGCAGGACGACGACGACCAGCGCACAGAGTCTATCGGAGCAGGCGACGTGGATGAGGAGGAGATTGGGGAGGGCGAGGAGGGCGATGCGGCCGAGGGTGCTGCGCCCATTGCGTTCGGCGCACCTGGGAAGGACGATGCCGGGTGAGTCAAGAGCACATGGGCGCCTGGGTTGCACCGTTAGCAACCTGCCTGTAGCAAGCAACGGCATGAGTATACCAATAGCCTCATGCTGAGCGCTTGGTGCTGCCCCTGGTCGCAGGATTGACGGCGACGACATGGCCAGCAGCTGCGTGCTGTGCCACCAGCCCGAGTTCGACCGCGCCGAGTTCTCCGACAAGACCGTCATCATCTGCGACCAGTGCGAGAAGGAGTACCACATCGGCTGCCTGCGGGAGCACGGCCTGGCAGACCTGCAGGTGGGGCTGGCGGGCGTGTACACCTAGCGCTCCCAAGTGTACTCCACCTCTACCCAGCGGCTATTTACTGTCCTGCAGGTGTTCTGGCACCATGCTGCTCAAGGGCAGGGGTGTTACTGCCGGGTACTGGTGCTGAGATGCACTTTTGCACTCTCGTCCCTTCTCACTGCAGGCCGTGCCCGACGGCGAGTGGTACTGCTGCGACGAGTGCGTGCGCATCCGGCAGCGGCTGCAGGACGAGCTGGCGGCGGGCGAGACGCTCATGCCGGGCAACCCCGCCTACCGCTGGCACTTCATGCGCGGCAAGGACAGCACCAAGGGCACCGCCCGCGCGCTGCTGACGGTGCTGGAGATCCTGCAGGTGGGTGGCTCTGGCACGCATCCCACCCGCCAACGTGCTAACACGCATTTCCTCAACAATTCCCGCGTCCTGTCCGTGTTTTCGCTCTAATGACAGCGGCCGTACATGCGGCCGACCTTGTTATTTCTCCCACCGAACCCATGCTGACTCCCGTTCCTGGGCTTCGCTGCCCGCAGGAGTCGTTCGACCCCATCGTGGACATGAGCAACGGCGAGGACCTGCTGCCCAAGATGGTGTACGCCGACGGGTCCGGCGACTACGACTTCCAGGGCATGCACGCCATACTGCTGCGCTACAGGTGCGCAACAGCGCTACCGTGCACCCCTTCTGCAACCCGGCCATGCCATTAGCCGAGCGTCCCTCGACCCGAACGCCGAGAAGGCTTGCACTGATCAGCTACGTTGACTTCACGGTATTATGGTATGTTGCGCGTGAGATTAAAGACCATGTCCGCTGTTGCGTGCCGCAGGGGCCCCGACAAGGAGGCCCGCGGGCGGCCGGTGCTGGCGGGCCTGCTGCGCGTGCTGGGCTCCAGCATGGCGGAGCTGCCGCTGGTGGCCACGCGGCTGGACTGCCGCCGCCAGGGCCACCTGCGCGCGCTGGTGGAGGGCCTCAAGCACAAGCTCATAGAGCTGGGCGTGCGCGCGCTGGTGCTGCCCGCAACCAACGACGCGGTGAGTGTCGCACCGTACAGGCTGATAATCATAAGACGCGTCCACTGGGCACACTCGTCATGCTTAGACTCGGCTCCTGCTAGCCACTCCATGTAGACATGCTCAACACCGTCTTGGCTTCCCGTTTAGCATTGCTTCACTCCTTTCTTGCTCAACCTAGCTGCTAACCAGCTGCATGTGCCTCCCTGTCTCGCAGCTGCCTGCGTGGCGTCAGCTCAACTTCGACCCCATCGACGAGGGCTCGGTGCGCGTGGCGCGCGGGGAGCACCGCATGGTCATCTTCCCCAGCACCAACGTGCTCGTGCAGCCGCTGTTCAAGGTGCCCGGCTTTGACAGCCAGCAGCTCCCGGCCGCACACACCGCCGCCGAGCCGGCCTTCATAAAAGCCTACTCGGAGGTGCTGGAGGTGGCCCGGGAGAAGAGCCGCGCGGAGGCTGCGCTGCGCGAGAAGCAGACGTACGAGGCCATGCAGGCCGCCACGGAGGCGGCAGCTGCAGCGGCCATCGCGGCAGCAGCCTCCGGGGTCGCGTTCGCGCCCATGCGGCTGCATGGCACTGTCGACGGTGATGGGGAGGACGGGGAGGATGGGGACGGAGAGGGTGGCGCTGGGCAGCCGAGGGAGGGTGGGGCTGCAGGGATACCTGGCATGCCGCCGGGCATGGGCTACCCGCCTGGGATGGACCCGGCCGCGTACGGCATGGGCATGCAGGGGTACGGTATGACACCCGGGGCGGCGGTGCCGTATGCGGCGGCGCCCACCGGGCGGGGGCGGGGCAGGGGCCGCGGGCGTGGCCGCGGGCGTTGGGCGGCGCACCATGCGGCCATCGCAGCGGCGGCCGCTGCTGCTGCAGCTGCGCCTGCAGAGCCCCAGCTGGACGAGTTTGGCAACCCGCTGCCGATGCCGGAGCTGCCACTGGTGCCGCTGCCAGCACCCGCAACCGGCCGCGGGCGCGGGCGTGGGCGTGGCAGGGGCCGGGGGCGTGGCAGGGGACGCGCGCCTAAGGAGCCCTGGGCCGAGGACTCAGACATGGACGATGTGGAGGTGGGGCCAGTGGGAAGCGATACAGATTCCATGGAGGATGACCCCGGGGCGCACGACGAGTGGACCCTGGGCTCGCCGGAGTACGAGCCTGGGGCCCGGGGGCGTGGTCGCGGCCGCGGTCGCGGCAGGGGCCGGGGGCGCGGGACCGGGACTGGGACCGGGAGGGGCCGGGGGCGTATGGGTCGACCGCCGGGCTCGGGACGCGGCAGGGGGCGCGGGAGAAGCGCTGCGTACGGCCAGGAGCTCAACCTGGCGATGGGCGAGCCTGCGCTGGATCCGTACATTGGTGCGGTGGGGTGGCAGGCGCAGGACCAGGGCCAGGGAGGCGCTGGCATGAGCAGCACGGAGGCGGCAGCGGCGGCTGCCGTGGCCGGCGTTGGGACGAGGTTCCTCGGAGGGCCCCTGCAGGGCGCCATGGCTGCGGCGGCAGCCGCTGCTGCTGCTGCGGCCGTAGCGGCGAAGCAGCAGCAACAGCAGCAGCTGCCGGGGCCGGGCCAGGGGCAGGGGCACGGTATGCAAGGGCAGTACGGCGTGGGTGGCTTTGGCGGCCAGCAGCAGCAGCCGCAGCCTACCCAGCAGCAGCAACAGCCGTACCACCACATGGGCGCCCAGCAGCAGGTGCACCAGCAGCAGCAATACCAGCAATACCAGAACCACCGGAACGCCTCGGGAGCCGGGCACGTAGCGGAGGGCAACATGGTAGGCGGGGGGCCTGGAGGCGGCGGGCAGAGCGCAGCACACGAGTACGCGCAAGCGTACGCACAGTACCAGCAGCAACATGGCCAACAGGCAGGTGCCCAGCAGGGCTACGGGCAGGGGTACGGGCAGAGCCACCATGGCGGCGGCAGCGGCGGCCAAGGGCAACAGAACGCGCCCACCCTTAACCTCGCGCTAGGGCCAGCGGGTAGCGCGGCGGGGCAAGGCGCGTGGGGGCAAGGGCAGCCGCAGCACCACCAGTCGGGCCACGTGGGCCAGGGGGCGGTTGGCGGAGGGGGCGGTGGCGGCGGCGGTGTGGAGTCTGTCATGAGCTACATGCGGCAGCTGCAGGAGTCGCAACACCACCGCCAGGAGGCGCCGCAGGGCCAGGGGCATTACCAGCACGAACCCCACGCTCGCGGCATGCAGCAGCAACAGCAGCTGCAGGGGCACCCGCACCAGCAGCACCACGGCGGCATGGGCGGGGGCTTGCAGCAGCAGGGCGGCTGGGGCATGGGCGGTATCCAACAGCAGCAGCAGCAGGACCACCAAGGAGGGTACCAGCAGCAGCCGGTGTACCAGCAGCAGCAAGCGCACTACCCACAGGCCCGGTTGGGGTACGGCGCCCAGCAGCAGGACCCGCAGCAAGGCGTGTACCAGCAGCAACAGCAGCAGCAGCCTCACGTGTTGCAAGGGCAGCAGCAGCAAGGTCACAACTACGGATCCTACGCCGGTTGGCAACAGCAGCAGCCGCAACAGCACCAGGGGCAGTACCAAGGGCCCGGACTGAACCTGGGAGGGGGTCCTGGTGGCATGGCTGGGTGAATATGACGAAGCGCCCTCGGATCAAAGTGGTGTGCTACCGATGAACTGGTGGAGCTTTTGGCGTGGTTTTTTTCACTGACTGCTTGTGCTGGCGACCGGGGGCTTGCTAGTGGAGTGAAATGCAGAGCATTGCCTATCCTCGAGCTTCCTTGGGATAGGGTGGGTGGTTGACGACGATGGTGGTTCCGTGTCAAGTACTATGTGTATCCGCGCGCAACCAGGCGCAACGTTGCTGATTTTCTTTACAGGGTGTATATGTGTGTGTGCAGCAGGGCTAAGGACGGACAGGTGAGCGCAAGGGTAGACTTCGGCGGTGGCGTGGGCAGGAAGGCTGTCTCCTGTCCATGGCAGTAGCAAAGGCCTGACCGTATCGTGGCGGCTGTGAAGCTTTGTGGTCAGTGAGCACGCGGCTGATATACGGTGCTGTACATACGATGCCATTTAGGAGGATCAGGGAGGACCGGCAAGGATTCCGCTGTAGAAATCGGCTCCCTGGGCTGGGCCATCTTGCTGAGGCACCCGCTCTGGGGGAACATGGCCGCTTAAGACGCATGCGTACTGCGCATATGCGCATGATCTAAGATCGATACTATTAAGACATGTTAAGTCCTTTCCACTATTGTAAGGCTACCTTGGTAACAATGAGACACCAACCTTCTTGAGAGCGCGATGCTACGCGAATGGCAGGAACTCGCAGCCGAACAACATGGCCCCTTTTATGCTCTTCCTCTGCGTCATCACATTCTTCCATACAAGCGAGTTTGCGCTCGCATGCATCTACATGCGCGAGGAGCTGTCGTTCAGTTGTAAGCTGACATGGACAGCCACACGGCTTGCACATACAGACAGAAATGATGTAGCGAGCAGTACAAACTGCGCTCTTGGATAGCATGCTCTTGCTGGGCCGCCTGCTTCTTTGGCCTTGGCACTTTCCTCGGCTAACCCTGCCGGCACTCCCCTTCCGCACCCCAAGCCCTCCTGCTCAGCAAGCAGTACTGCATAGCCATGGGTAGTGCCCTCGTCGAGTTCTGTTTGGAGGCTTGGCTTTTCCCGGGAATGAAGCAAATGGTGCGTGTGCGAAGCAGCTCGGCTGCCATCCGAGCCAACAGCAGCTGGCAGCACTGACCCTTGCACACGCGACATGCGTTTTGGCGGCAAAGCCTTGGTACGCATTGAGCGCTGTACGCCACTTCTGCCTACATAACTTACTGCAAAACCTTGGTGCTGCAGGGTGCCATCCCTGTCTTGGGCTTCCTCACAATCTTAGTGGGCGAGGTCATACGGAAGACCGGCATGGTAGGTGGGAGAATCCCACATGGTCTGGGCACTTATTACAGGAATGCCTGTGGGGCTGTGGCCCCCTTGAGGCTCCCAGCCTATTCCAACGTCCTGCACAAGCCCACGAGGTCCACTGAATGCGTGCTAGCGATAAATGTTCTGGCAGTGCAAACCGCCACAGCAATGCACAATGCACGTCGTCTCTTCCGCATATTTATCATCACATCCCACACATGCAAGCAAGCGAACCACAACAGCCAAGCCCTTGGCGTCCGTACTACTTGACCCCGCCCGTTTCGTGCCTCCGTCGTGCAGGTGACAGCAGGCAGCAACTTCACGCACAACATCAGGGTGTACCGAGACGCCCAACACACCCTCGTAACGCATGGCATATACCGGTGGGTGTCGCCAGCTGGAAACCCGCGCTCCTCTGCCCCCGGCGGGTGTACCTATGCCATGAAACTGCCAAACGCCTTGCTACACCACGTACCAAACAGCTAGAGCAACAACCATCAGGAACCCTTCACAAGCGTGAAATGGCAAAGAGGCGTGCCCTCTACGCAAATCCTGCGAGGTTCTATGTACCCACGCAGCCAATCCTGAAAGGGCCATGCCAAGCCTTCCCCATCCCTCCGGCCTCGCACGTGATGGGCGCAAACGCCGGAAGTGCGCCTTGTGTTTCACCCATCTGTTATTCAGTTCCCCGACGCAACACCAGCAGCCCTGAATGTGCCGGGCGCGTTGCTGTCCTGCACTCAACATGCACGCAACCTTCTCTCTTTCCCCGCGGCAACACCTGTGAGGCCCAAGGCCAGTCCCCACACTCTCAAAACTCACATCAGGTTCTCATGCTGTTTGCAATGCCGCCCTTCCATCAGATACGTACGGCACCCAGGCTACCTCGGGTGGTACGTCTGGTGCATAGGCACCCAACTGCTGCTGGTCAACCCCCTCTCGTGCATCTCCTTCGCATACGTGGTAAGTAGCTATCGCTAGCAGCCCGGCCATGGCAAACTTGCGCCAAGGGCGCATCGCAGTGCATACGGTACAACCACGACTACGCGTACCCAATGCCTCCAGTGTGTACCGTTACTCCTGAACCCCCGCAGCGCGAATGCATGTAACGTGCCCACAGTCAAGACCACCAGCTGCCAACAGATTTGCAGCCCATGCCGACCACCTGTGGCCTGTTCTCCTAGCCCGAACGGTGTGCCACGCTCTAGCCCCGCACGGGTACATGCGAAGTTAAGGTCATCTCATCGCACGGTTGCAGTCAGTTCCAAGGCCACACGGCCATGCAGCGTATTGCCCGCCTGCGCCCCTCATCGTCTCACACCTCTCCACCCTCACTACGCCAGCCTTGTGTCATGGGTCACGGGCCGCTGCGCCATGCTTCCGCCCCTGGGCACACCATACCCCAGCGCCCAAAGCCGGAGGCACCTCATTTGTCATATGCCAAAGCTGTTCCAAACATGTTTAGGACCGCCGCAAAACAGCACGCGCTCCTGAGCACTAGCCATATCCTTTTCAGGCAGGTCCAGACAACAGACCCCAAGCCTGTTGCGCATCCTAACCAGCAACACGCAAACCTCGACGTCTCCCACCCTGACCCTGCAGTCGTGGCGCTTCTTCCGCAGCCGGATAGAGTACGAGGAGAGCTACCTCCGCCGCTTCTTCGGCCAGGAGTACGTCGCCTACGCCAGCAAGACTCCCACATGGCTGCCGTACATTCCTTGACACCCACGAAGAGCGGGCACACGTCAAAGGCACCCGGCAACTTCACAGGACGAAGGGCACGCCCGCCCTGCACGCCACCGTTGTAACCATTTGTAACCGATTGCGCCGGCACATCACACGGCAACCCACAGCCCCCACCAAGATGCAGATGGCTGGACATGTGCACCCTCTGCAGCTACCAACAGCACAACTGCAATGAGCAGCCACCAACAGCACGCAGCCCATCAATCCTCACTTGCACAGCTGCGCTTGCGGTTTCAGATGTCCTGGGACGGAAACGACACCCCGCCGAAGCGCGTCAGGGGGTCCACGAACCGGTCAGCGGAGGACTCTGCTCTCCCCCCGCCCGTGCTGCTGCTGCTGCTGCCGTCGCCGCTGGCAGCGGAGCCGCTGGCGGCGCTCTCCTCAGCCGTCCGAGCGCCCAGCAGTCGGGCGAAGAAGCCCGGCCGCCGTCGTTGGGAGGCCTCCGCCCGCTTCAGCAGCACGTACCCTGAAAGGCAAAGGCCAACGACACGCCGAATGTTGCCCGTGTACCAGTTTGCAAGTGCATGCACGGTATTTTAATCTCCTGGCGTAGATGCCAGCAAACGGGAGCAGGACAGGCCAGCAGCGCACAAGGAAGGTTGGCTGTCGGGGCAAATGGGTTGGTTGAATCCAAGGCCCCGATGGAGTCCTGCCCATGCTGCCATGCCTGCAGCTGTTGCTATTACTGCTGCAGTGCTCACCTTGCTGCTCGAGGTCCCGCTGCATCTCGTCCGCGAACTGGAAGATCTCCTCCACGGCCTGGCCAACCTGGGGCGGAAGCCCCGCGCTGGGCCCTTGCTGCGGAGCGCCCTCCCCGGCACCGTCGTCCGCCCGCACGTCCCATGGCCTGCGGCCTGGGCTTAAACGCCTCTCGTAGAAGCTCCCGAGGCTGCTGGTGTTAGGGGAGGTCACCGGCCCGGGCGGTGTGCTGGCATCGGCAACGTCGTCAGGATGCGGGCGCCAGAGTCGCCAGTTCCCGGACGGAGGGGCCCGCGCGACCCCATGCCCCTCAATAATGGGCTCCTTCGATTCAATGATGGTTGACGAGAGGCGTTGGGGTTGCCTGCAGGGGAGGAGTAAACGCCGGAGGTGACGCACGAGCATATTTGCGGGTTTGGTATCGCGACTGCAATGCGGCGCAGTCTGCAATATGGCCGACAAGAACCATTAGTGTTACCGTGCCTCACCTCTCCCCCGAGCAGACGAGGAATACGTCGCGACGCTCTGTGCATTTATACGTATCGTGGCCATGCGCCTCGTCTTTATGAAGTGTGCATTCCCGGTTGATGGTGAGCAGCTGCGAACAGCTTGGAGTCTTCTCCATGCGGTCCGGTTGAGCGTCAGCGCAGACGCGCAGAGAGCGCGTCCACCATCCGGCACAGGGCTCACAACCAGAGGGAGAACCCTGGTCCATGGTGCCCAGCAAGAGAGACTTCAGGTACTTTCAAAACGTGTTGCTGCTAACCACCGCCACTGCGCTTTTGTCCGAGGTTGGAGGAAGGGTATATGGTATCGTCTTACTACTTCCCTTACAGGTGAGCTGAATCAAGCAATAACACGTTGTAGACAGGACAGCCCCGGGCTGCCCTGGGGAGCCGTTCGCCGACTGTGGCATCGCACTTGGACGAGCATGGAATGACAAAGAACATTTTGCCGTTTCGCTGCATACCCAGAGCGCCTGACACGAACGATGATATAGTGGTAGTATACTATCAACGGGGGGCAGGGGTGTAAGGCTCATAACTTGCACGGCTTGCAACCACCTCTTCACAGGAATGAACCTGTCGGCCATCGTGTTTTGTTGTGCCAGCGTACCAGCGTGCATAGCGTATTACCTATCTAGGTCCTCGGCCAAGCAAGCGGTATGGCCGCGAGGCGCAATCATGTACTCGCTGGGCTACAGTGCTGCAGTGGGGTACCTGATGGCCTTGGCTGCAACCGACCTTGTGAAAGGCATCGTTAGCAGCAGCGGGCTGCTTGGAAAGGTGAGCCCCATAGGCTTAATTCAAATGGGCTTCCGAGACATGCACGGGTAGACATGGGCATGGGTTGTCGGTAAGCGGGGCAGGAATGTGAGTTAGCCAAGCCACAAGTGCGTGCATACGAGGCGCATCTTTCCCCCAGGCACCGTCCCACACCACCTCCAAACAGCTCGCGCGCATGCTCCCGTCCCAAGCATCTACTTGTAGCCCATGAAGGAAGCAAGCGGCATCGCAACCGTCTGCCCTGCTTGCCTGGCCAACATCCACATTGCTTCCTGAAGCCACCTGCCTGAGCACCAGCTGATACACGGTGTCCCCCGTCCCTCCTGCCCTGTCCCTCCACCCACCCCCAGCGCTCCTCCGGCTCCATCCACCCGCTGAGCTGGCTGCTATTCGCGCCGTACCATTTGGGTCTGCGCATCAAGCTGCTGGCGGGGCGGCGCCTCATCAGCGAGCCGCTCTACACGCGCGTGCTGCCGGGCTGGTGAGCAGCGACAACGCACACACGCCTCCAGGGCCTGCCACAATGTTTGCGTTAGGGTTCATGCAGGAGCAAATCTGGTTGTATCCTGCGGCACGCACACGCCTCAGAGTCTGTGGTACACTATGTCTGCGTAGGGTCCATGCTGGGTTGCCTGCGTAGGGTGCACACGCGTGCTGCCAGGATGGTGAGGGCACCGACGGCAAGCAACGTGCTATTTGCGGGTAGAACCGTAAAACACAACATCGCTCCGCCGGGCTGTGTGGAGCGAATCGGGGCATGCACGTACCTTGGCCTTCCTGGGCTCCGGGCACAGATTCAAAGCGCCTGACGGCACCTGACGGCACCTGCCGTCCACCTACACAGGTACATTGGCGGCTGGCCGTGGAGCAGCCGGGAGCTGCCGCCCGCCGAGAGCCCCGCCTCCACGGTGTCGGTGCTGGACTGCACGTGCGAGCTGCCGCGCACGCACCGCAACCGCTACCTGTGCCTGCCAATCTGGGACACGCAAGGTGGGGCCTGGGGGTCTCGGCTGCTTGATATTGTGGCAGTATGGGTAATATGCAAGGTGCTATAAATGCAGTCCTCTTTTTATTAGAAGGCACAGCGCGGCGGCGAGGTTGAGCACCTTCGTAAGGGCAATCAATGGTATCCCTGAACACCTAATGATAAAAATGGTCCTGGGATGCGCGCTGCAAGCGACCGCTGCGTTGGGGCCCCTGCGGACGGCACCTGTTACCATTCCGCTCCGCTGCCACACACATTGGAGCCATGTTGGACCACGTTTGCACCTCTACCCGCGCCCTTCCTCCGCAGCTCCCCCGCTGTCCCTCGTGGACCTGCTCGTGCCGCCTTGCACACGCGTTCTGTATAGCGCCCAATGTACCGTTACCCTACGACGCACAAGTCATGCAAAACTCAAAGTTATGCTAAAACGTATGGACGCCTCCGTCCGCAGCTCCCCCGCTGACCCTGGTGGACCGTGGGGTGGCGTTCGCGCGCTCCGAGCGGCAGCAGGGCAAGTCCGTGTACGTGCACTGGTGAGCGGAGGCCAGGGCTGGGTGCCATGCCGCCAGGGTACCGGTATGCGCTTTGCCCTGCAGGCAGCTGCTGATGCGATGCCGCAAGTAAACCCGGCCAAGGCATGGCATGCTGCACACTGGTGTAGGAGTGCAGCATGCAAGGGACTGCCCTTTACTCCTGCCTAACACAGCACCGCGAAGGAATCCGAAAAATTGGTCCCCAGCCTGCCCTCATCCCCCCTTGATTTCCCATCCGGTACCTTCCTAACGCCGCACTCCCCACCGCCGCCCTTGCGCACTGTGCGCTAATACACAGCGCGCACGGCCACGGGCGCAGCGCGCTGCTGCTCATCGCGTGCCTGTTGGACAGCGGGGAGGTGGCCACCGCGCAGGAGGGGCTGGCGCTGCTGCAGGCGTTACGGCCACGTGTGCGGCTTAACGGCCGGCAGCAGCGCACGCTGGACGAGTGGGCACGGGGCAGGGGCCTAGGGGGGCTGCAGATGCGGCCGCTGGGCGCTGCAGGCGCTGCGGCCGCCGCCTCGGGGGCAGGCGCGAACGGGGGCGAGCGGAATGGTGGGCTGAGTGGCGGTGTGGGTGTGGTGCAGCTGAGTAAGGGAGGGCCGGGGGCAGTGCACTTGGTGGCAGATGCGCATGGGGGTGCTGGAGACGGCGGACTGGGGGCGGGGGCGGGGGCAGGTGCGGCGGCTGCGGTGGTGGGGTCGGGGCAGGGGCAGGCCGCTAAAGCTTTCCGGTGATGTGCGAGCACCATTTGCTGGCTTGTGGCAGTCGGCCAAGTGTGGCAAAAGTCACCACAGTAGTGTGTGTTGTGGCGATTGTGGATGAGGAGCATGTGATCGTATCTGCGCGGGAGTTCTGCGAGTTGCGCTGTGAGCTCGGGTGTCATGAGAGTGTGACGAGAAGCTTTGTCCACAGGGAGGATGGCCAGCAAAGGATGGTCAGTAGGCGAGCATGTATGTTTGTATACTGTATTTGTGCACGGAACGGACTTGTGGTGCACGTGAGCTTGTAGCTAGATAACTGGCGGGCATCGTCGTGTGGAGGCGCATGGAGGGCGAACGCTTACGTACGGCAGTGACCCTGTCGGGACCTGTCAGGAGGAGGTGGCATCGATGCATTGCCGTACACGCCGTTGCTCCGAATACGTTCAGTAGGGCTGGTAGCCGTGGTAGGTAAGCTGGTAAGGCTGACGGACGTTGCTGGACGCAGGGGCGCGCAGCATGAATGGAGATGTGCGCGTTACCGAATGCACCAACACGGTAGCAGCTGCGCTGTGGCCATGGGCCCATGGCTTGGGTTTGCCAGACATACCGGTATGCCGTTGTTACGCAGCGAAGTATGGCTACAGGGGAGCCCTTGTTACCTTCAGTATACCATCCTGTCTCAGCAGGAGGTGGTGAGTACGTAGCGTTGATGCAGTGCAGTGCAGTGCAGTGTGGCTGCAGGGGGGCCCCTATTCCCCTAGTCATCCTTTTTTCTTCAGGACGAGTGAGCCGTGTCCTTGCAGGTTGCTGACGCGTGATTGTATCACGCGGAGTGTGCGTCGTGTGCAGCCACACGGGGTCCGCGCTGCTGGCGCTGCCAACAAGCCTTGTACACTTCACTGTAGCGCACGGCAGGACGGCACCTTACCGCTGCAACCCGCAAGTGCCTATCCCCTACCCTGGCACGCTCAGTAAGCGCCGGAATCACTACGCGCCCTCGTTGTGATCACACTCCACTCTCTGCTATCCACCTATACCAACGGATGTACTATCAGGCACCAGCGTACTATCAGGTACACAGCACATATATATGCCACCGACCTCGCCTATTGGTCAGGTCACCTCCTGCCGCTCCTGCTCCCCCCGAGCAGCCCCGCCCTCTCCGGCGCCGTCCCCGCCCCGCCCACCCCTGGCAGCGTAAACACATCGTCATCGAAATCCTCCGCCAGCCCCGCCCCGGCCCCCGCCCGCTCCAGGTCGCTGTCAGCCCCCGCCTCCGCCCCCGCCCGGCCCCTGCCCTTGCCGCCTCCCAATAGCCCCTCCTGCTCCTGGCACTGCTCCCGGTCGCGGTCCTCCTCGCACAGGCTGTCCTCCAGTGGCTTGCCTGCGGTTTAGCAGTAGACGGCAGTGAACAGGAATAACAGTGACACGAGGAACGTGTTAAACAGCAAGGCGGTAAAGCCAGTATGTTGCATTGGGACCGCGAATCCTTAAGCGGGCTGCCTGTGGTCGTACACCATGGTGAGCCGTGCAGCTTGAGTCGGTAGCACGCGATCTCAACGTGCGAAATGTGAGCTGGAAGGAGTCTCGCGTCATTGCGCGTCTGTACAATCTCGGCACCCCGTTTAGCACTCCCATGCACTGTCTAATTGCTAGGACCCACTTCCCCGCTCGTCCGCCGGCGCCGGTAGCGCCGCTCATCGCTGCACTGCCCGCCGCCAGCAACTCACAGCTGCCCCACACAACATGTATATGTGTGCCCAAACACAGTTACCTCTCCCCTTACCCGCGGGCTCCGGCAGCGCCATCATGGCTGCGCTTCCCGCCGCCAGCAGCACCGCCGCCACCACCAGGGGTGCCCACAGCGCAACGTCCAACAGCGCGCCCGCGGCGTAGGTGGTGACGAAGGACGACACGCGGCCGATGGCGTTGAGCAGGCCGAAACCAGAGGAGCGGAGCTGTGGGCCGGGGCGGGGCAGGGGGGCATGGGCTGGTATTTTGGCGCTAGATGGTTGCTTGCATGCGATGAGTTAACCGTCTGCAAGCGCCATGCCCGTGGATACTCCTTCAGGTGACCTGAGAGGGCGGTTCTGCTGGTACGAAACCCCACCTCTGAAGCCGCACTAGCGGCACCCTTGCTGGTCCCTATCCCGCCCGCCCTCATCACGACCCCCTCCCGTGCATGTAGCATGTTTGCTTGGTACGCACGAGCCGTGTGCTGACCGATGTAGGGTACAGCTCCGCGCTGCTCATGTCCATGCCCACACCATGCACTTGGCCACCCACAAAGCACTTCTGCACGCAAGTTGTTTATGCCTTATCAACCCTTTACAGTGGGCTCACCGACGTGGGGTACAGCTCGGCGCTGATCATGTCGAGGCTGTTCCACCCTCCCACGCTGACGCCGTTGAACACGCACGCCGCCAGCAGCGGCCACGCGCCCTGCGCGGGCGCCGCCGCGAACAGCAGCGCGCAGCAGCAGGCGCCCGCCATGCACACGCAGGCGGTCAGGCGGCGGCCCAGCCGGTCCACCAGCCAGATGCTGGCCAGGTTGCCTGCGGAGGCAAGGGAACCGAACAGAATATGTATCACGTAGAGTGGTAATCAAACCTGTTTAGGTAACGCCAGAGCTTGTCCACCAGCAAGATGATGGCAAGGTTGCCTGCAGGGGCGGGGCTGGGACCAAGGGTAAGCACCGAGTCATGCGCGGCATGGATGATAACTATGCAACAGGCGCGTTGGCAGCTTCCCTCAACCATACATCCCGTGCACTTGGCAGTTTTGACTGTGGGGTCAACCGAGGCGTTCTGCGCGCTGTGCGCAAACCCGCACAACTCCCACACGGATGCACGCACCTGGCAGGTTCGCCAGCGAGACGGCGAACGTCTGCGCGTACACGGACGCGCCCTTGGCTCCCCGCTCCTCAAAGTACCTGGGCACCCACAGCACCGTGCAGTACCACCCGCCGCACAGCCCAATCCACCCCACCGCCAGCGGCAAAGTATAGCCCCGCAGCGGCGGGCTCAGTAACGCCTGCAGCGTGCCCAACCCGCGCGCCGCCGCCGCCCGCACCGCCGCCGCCGGCCGCCGCCACCAGCTCCCTCCACCGCCTCCCTTCCCCCACCTCGGGCTCGCCACGTAGCGCATGGGCGACCCTTCGTCTACATCGTCCAGTACGGCTGTTGTACCGCCTGCGACCACGCTGCCGCTGGCGGTTGTGAGCGTTACGGCCGAGGCGGCGCCGCCGGGGGTAAGGCCGGAGCCTACTGCGTGCACGTGTCCGCTGCCGTCTGTGGACAGTCGCGCGCGGTGCTGCAGTATGTCCTGGTCCCGGTGGTGGAAGGAGGGGATGGCGAAGCCCTCCGGCAGCGAGGTGCCGTTCGTGCGGGCGACGCGCTGCAGCACCTGGGGTTTGGTCAGCAGCAAGCAGGACCGGGTTGACAGCCACATCTTGCACCAATCAGGCACGGATGGCACAGGACTGAAGCGACGACCCTAACCCAGTTCGCGGTGCGACGTGCAAGACTCGTACCTTGTGCGCAACACCCCCCAGCGACGCGGCAGCACCTGCACACTACTCTCTGCCCCTCCACCTCGCATGGTTCGCTGCTCCCGCCGCGTCCTCTGCCCCCGCCTCACGTACAGGCACCAGCGGCTGTACGCCTCACACGGTTCCTCGGTTTCTCGCGTGCCCCCGCCTCGTGCCCTTCATGTACCCCCGGCCCCTCCCCGCTTCCCCACCCTCCTACCTGCGCCGCCTCCCTGCCCCTGCCCATGACGGACAGGTAGCGTGGGCTCTCCGGCACCAGCGCCGCCATTAACACACAGCAGGCGAAGGCGGGCAGCGACGCAACCAGCACGAAGGCGCGCCAGCCCAGGGCCGGGATGAGCAGCCAGCCGGCGGAGGCGGAGTACAGCGAGCCCACCATCCAGAACGAGGCCAGCATGGCCATGAACTTGCCGCTGGGCGAGGGGAGATGGGAGGTTAGGGGTGTACAATATCAAGAACGTAGACACCGATTATGGGCCCCTTAATGCCAGCATGGCCTTGAACTTGCCGCCGAAAGTGTAAGATGGGGACAAGGGCGGTGGCCACAGGACGTTCAGGAGGTGTTGTGCGTGTAGGACCACCAGTGGTCAGGTGTTGCAACGTCACGGCAAACAGGTGGCTGTGAGCTCGCGGCTGCTCGAGGACGGTAGGTGGGAGATACCCAACTAGTGAAAAGGGGGGAGAGGCGAGCTTACGGCAACCCAATCGCCCAAAAGCACAGTATCCTCCGTGTTCCGCCCATGTGCTCAGTCCTCCCAATGAAGCCCTGACGCAAAGCTCGTCACTCTCGGCGGTGCAACCACTCCATGGGCTGGGGGTCTAGGCCCCGTGGCGGCTCGGCAGGCCCGGTGTGTATTGCGGCCTGCCATCTGCCGGTGCCCCGCCGGCGGAGGTGATGCTTTGCGTAGTCAAACCGCCAGCTCGCGAGAAGCTCAGACACCTTCACGGCATAATTTTACCTGACTGCCATATGTACATTGCACGGAGAGAGGAAATCCCAAGCCGTGTGGCTCCTCCGCCCTTCCGGCAAGAGGTCTCCACACGCTTCCACAACTTCCTCTCTCCGCGCAATGTACATTTGGCAACCAGGTAAATCTATGCCCTCAGGGCGTCTGAGCTTTTTGCGTGCTGGCGGTTTGACTACGCAAGTCATCGCCTCTGCCGGCGGGGCACCGGCAGATGGAAGACACAAATACACACCGGGCTTGCCGGGCCGCCATGGGGCCTAGACCCCCGCGATTTCTGCTTTTGCTACACTGCCGCTCTGCGATTACCCAACCCCGCCTCACCGGCTGCTAGGCGGGCAGAACTCGCTCATGAGTGTGGACAAAGGAAGCACGCTCTCCCGCCTTCAGCGCTCCCTTCTTGCATGCATCGTACCCTTGCACCTCCTTCCCTCGCCTCCCGCTCACCGGCTGCTGGGCGGGCAGAACACACCCTGTAGCACACCCCAAGAACAGCGCATATGCCTATCTGCATCATCTTTGCTCCATCAGACCAACTAACCCAACTACCTTTACCCCCCTGTCCCGCTCACCGGCTGCTTGGCGGGCAGAACTCGCTCATGAGCGCGAACACCACCGGCATGCTGCCCCCCACGCCCAGCCCCGCCATCAGCCTCAGAGCCATGAGCCCCCCCAGGCTGGTGGCCGCGGCGGACAGCGCACCGAACACAGCGTTGAGGCCCAGAGCAAGGACCAGCGAGCGCTTGCGGCCTGGGGGGTGGCAGGGGAGGGGGCATCTGCGGTGCTTACATTGCCGCATTCGCTGCGTGCTGGCGGGGAGGGGGAGGTCGTGGTGGCGGCGCCGAGCAGGCGATGCGAGAGGGCAGGGGCATGGTACTAAGCGACGCACAACAAGCGAGGCACATGCTTTGTTGTTGTCCCCGCATCGCATCGTACGACAACAAGCAAGGTCAGTGGTGCGGAAGGGCGGGAGGGGTGTAGCTGGGTGTGCAGGAGAGGGGTGCGGCTGGGTGCTGCAGCAGTGCGGCGCCCTCTCACCTATTGCGTCGCCCATCACGCCCCATGACAGGCCGCCCTGGGGGGACAGGCGTGGGAAGCAAGGCGGAGAGGGAGAATGAGGCAGGAGAGGCAAGTTGAGCTGGAATATATTGTTCAGTGTTGGTCGATTTGGTATTCCAGGCTGCCGCGCACTGGTGTGCAAGCGGAGCAGTGCGTTGGATGAGGTGTGAAGGATGTCTTGCCCACACAGCTGCAGCAGCGCAGGTGCCCTTCAGGCACTGCGCTACCGTACTGCGCCAGCCCAACCCTGACCCAGATCATCCGCACAAGGCGCTGCACGCCCAGAGCGGAGCGTTCCCGCACTCAGCTGTGGGTGCCATCACCCTCACCCAGAGCACAATGCCCACCGGTCAACCCTCACGGCCCCAATCCCCTCCACCCGCCCCTGCGCAGGGCGGCGGTGGTCCATCAGGGTGGGACTGCAGAATGCAGAAGCCCTTAAGGGACACAGTCTAAAGCCGGGTGAGCCGCACGCCCCAGAACATTCAACCTTCAACCACCCACCATGAACATGTCCTCACGCCCCACACCACCCACCCGATCCATACGCCAGGTACATGCCCCATGGCCCATCCACCAGGAACATGCATTCCACCCCTTACACCCCACACTCCACCAGCAACACGCCCACCCACCAGCAACATGCCCACCCAGCAGCGTGAGATAAGATGGGATGAGGGCCACGAGAGGGCCACCCCCCCCCCCCACATCTGCAAACTTCGTCTGTCGTCCTACCGCCTAAACCCCTCCCCCCCCTATCCCCGCCCCCCGCACCTCACCAATCGGCATTCCGTGACTCCCTGACGCCGTGTTTCCTCGCGTTTCACGCGTGCCCATTCCCACGCACCAGAAACATGCCCACGAAGATGCATGCGTTGAGCGCCCCCGTGCGCTTCGGCGTGAGCTGCAGCTCCGCCTCCGCCGCAGTGCCCAGCAGCCCCACGGACAGGATCTCCACCGCGTCAGCCGCGTTGGCTAAGCCACACACCGCCAGGAGCATCCACTGAAAGGGGCCCGTGCCCACCTGGATCGGGAGAGGGGGAGAGGCAACAACGAGGGAATGGTTAATGGGGTGTGGCCGTGTGGGTGGGTAAAGGGGGGTGGGTAGGGAGGCGGTTGGGTCCGTGGGGTGTAGGGGCCAGCACATGTGGGCGTGATGGGACGCTGGGCTCGTAGTAACTGGTAAGGCGTGCGACAGCGCTGTAATCAGCCAGCTTCAGCCAGGTAGAGATGTGCAGAGGTGGCGAGGCGGCGTGTGTGTATCGGTTTCGGCGTCAAGGCAGGCCAGGTGCACGAAGGAGGTGCACGCGTGCCCTGAACCCAGCCTGCACGTGGCTGGGCCCCGCAGGCGAAACGTAAAAGCGACCGTGCTCCTCCCCATTCAGTTCTCACATGGGCCAACGCGTCTTCAAGATTCATGGGTCTCGTTCACTCCGAGACGGTGGGTAGCTATTCGAGAATCAATGCGCCTTGCGAAGGCCCGCTGGCTGTTACTGTCCCTGGCCGAATCTCGCAGCAATTAATTTCTGGCTTCAGTACAAGGCAGAACGTAAGGAGTGTCCCATAGGAAACTGCGTGGAAGGGTAACCCGTTGCACCTCCCTTGCGAAAGGTTCGCTTCAGGCTTGCCTATGAAATGGAGCGGGTGGTGAAATAGGGCTCGACAGTAGCGCGAACGAGCCACAGTTCTGCTCGTGGGTACTTGGAAGAGAGGAAAACGACCGCAACGTCCCAACTGTCGCTTCGCCATTTCATTCGTGCTGGGTGCTGCTGCTGGGGATGCGCTGCGCTGCACTGCCTCATAAATTTCCAATGAGTTGAAGGTACTGCAGGGGCACCCCTCTACGATTGCTACACTGTAACACAGCCTCGGATGCACGCGCAGAAGGCCCGCACCCCGAACAAAGACAGAGGGTTCCTAGCAGCTACCATTGGACGATCATGATACCCGCTTTCATCTAATGTAAAACACCACGTATGCGCGACAAGCACAAATAGGTTGCAACACTTCACCAGCACAAGGCGTGCGTAGACCCTGGACGGATACGTTTAGGATAGCTGAAACACCTCTACATACAGTACTGACACACTCAAAGCTAGCATCATGGGCGGCGTGGAGTTTGTCGGGCGGGTGCGGTCGCCATACCGCTCCATCGGTGGGGGTCTTGCCACCTCTGCACTGGGCGTTGACGCACGACGCCCACGCAATGCTGCAGGTGGTATCGAACCGCATGCAGAAAACGGTTGTCGTAGCCGTTTCGTACGTGGTTTGGATGCCCAAGTACAAGGTGTACCAGAAGCGCGTCTCACGGCACAAGGTGACTGCTGCCCCTACCCCACACGTCAACCTTTCTAGAGCACGCAAGGCCACTGGGCCTACGCAACTAGTGTCTCATACACTGTAGCTTTGAATGCGGAGCCATGGGGCACCGCTGCGGCAGCAGGACCCACTGCATGTGAACACGGAGGCAGGGGGGTTGTCTGGTGCCCCTATTGTGCGGCTTGACTGCACCCAAGTTGCAATGACGCACCCACACCGGCATCTCCGCCCAACGTTTACGACGACTGACTGACCTGCAGGCGCGAGATGAGTCGAACGCAAGCGTAATCGGGGACATTGTGCGGATACGAAAGTCCAGGTGCGTGATGGTACTTGTGCTGGCGGGGTTGTGACAGGTGGGACCTAACCGAAAGGCTGGAACCCTCCTCCAGCACCACCAGAGTCGCCCAACCTCACCTGTGCTCCATCCCAAAACTCACACGTCCTTAACAACATTGCAAGGCGCTTCCGCCAGCTGCAGCTCCAGCTCCACCGCCAGCACGACACGCCTTTCCCTCGAACCATGGGCCTAACCAGCCCCCTAGCTCCCCTCCCGCCACCGCTGCCACAGCCCTGCATGTTAGCAACAGCAGATCTCACTGTTTCCCGGTACCCACGTGCCGCACCCCGTGTAATGGTTTTCGACCACAGGAAGTACTCGAAGGAGACTTCGTACGCCGTGGTGGAGACCGTACGGCGAGCTAACGCGTACGACAGCTCCGAAGCCGCGCAGCTGGTGGCGCAGAAGGACGCCCAGCGTGCCGCACTCCTCAGCACGCTGTCCTCATCCTCATCACAACCAACAGCAGCAACAGCAGCAGCCCTAGGCGCCGCTGCAGCAGCAGGCGATCTGGGTCAAGCAGGCGGCGTGTCCTCACCAGCCGCCGGGGACGCATGGGTGGGCCTGGCGCGCAAGCGGCTGGATGAGGCCAGCATGCGGCTGGCTAAGCTACGGGAAATGTACGACAAGGAGGTTGGAGGACACGTGCCGCTGAGCGGGGGGGCGCTGGCGGTGGCCAACTCGGGGCCGGGGGGCACGGGCAGCATCGGGGGGCGGCGGGAAGGGCAAGGGGAGGGCGCGGCGGCCAAGGGGCAGGGGAGCAAGGCGGGTGCTGGGCAGTCGTGATGTGGTCACCATCTTGAGGTCGTACTGGGTGATAAAGGGACCTGGTGTCAGTGCGGGTGCTGCGAAGGAGGGGTGTAAGCCTTGGGCCTTGTCCACAGGGGATTGGCGCCGAGGTCCGCACGGCGGTCGGCAGGGTGTCCTTGAAGGGATGCGGCGAGGACCAGGCGCCCACGTGACGTGCCCTATCGATGCGAGGGTATGAGGCTGTCTCAGGCTCCAGCGCTTAGCGATGACGTTGGAGCTACCCGAGGTCGTGGCCCTGCTGGGCCGCAGTGGTCGGGTGGTTGGCGCGGATTGCAGCTGTCCGATGGTGTACTGTAGCCTGGCGCTGCGGCCTTGCGCCCGGCACATGGCTTGCATGTGTCGATACCGGGTTCCGCCTGCTGCGGGCTGCGTTGGTCGGCTCATTGGCAGCAACCGTGCATGCGGCCTTTTTCTGTTGTGTTGGCTGTTTAGGATGGGTCTGGGTCCCGGACGGCTGGTGCCTCGGGGCCAGCATGTGTGCAGCACAATATATGCCCCCTTCGGAGCAATATAATGCCAAGGCCGAACCGAAGGGGAGCGAAGCAAGGATTGCCCCTTTGGCGAATATCTTTTTTTTAAGCAAAGCGGTACGTAATCCTCCGGTCCAGTGTCTTTTACACGCGCAACACCAGTGTGCGTAAAGCCGCTTTGGTCGCACTTACCTTTGTGTTAAAAGTCTTGGCTAAAGCTCCTCCAGTGCAGCGAAGTGTGCAATCACCGGTAGCTGCACACACACCAAGCCTTGCCTTGAGGCCTTTCATGGGCTTCCGTGCTGTGAGCCGGCTCTGCGGAGCGGCGTAACAGTGTTAAACCGTACGACACCAAACTCGAGTGGCGATTCACAGCGCACACATATTTTTTCCTGGTCTCTGCGGCCAGCCGCAAACCATGGAGTCTGCGCGCGTGTAATCCGCAAAGGATGGCGGTGGCGGTTCGGTGGGGGTAGTGGTGCAGTGTTCTGAACGCGTGGGGTCTGCTGCGGTTGGGAGCTGGACGGCGGACGGGTGGCTCACGAACAGCTTCGCGCAGGGGGCCGAAAAAGGGCCAGAGGCCAGCTGTCAAGAGTTAGAGCGTTGGCACTCCTGTTAATGCTGTCGAGTACATTTTACGATCTTATACACTGTATGATACGCCTGGATATGAGCAAGTTTTGACGCCAGAGACATGGGGCACGCATCATAACGGTCACATCACGCCAGGTTCACCCTGCATTTCCAAACCAGTTTTATCACACGTGGAAACCAGTATACAATTGCCGCCCTAAGAATCTCTTCAAACTACTTTAGACCCAACCCACACTTGCTTTACCAAACGCAACACCCTCGAAATATCTTTTGCAAGCACAAGCCTCAACCTCAACACTTGCCTCTATCTGTCATAGCGAAAATGCAGATGTCGATGTCCCTGCAGCGTTCTCAGGCTCTGGCACGGTCGCGTTCAACCCTTCCGGCAGCCCGGCCCGGCCAGCTGGTGCGCCCTGCCCCCGCCCGAGTACTCACCCTGACGCGAGCGACTGGCGATAAGGATCCCAAATTGGGCACGGACGGCAACGGTGCGAAGCTGGAGAGCGCTCTTGAGGACCTCAAGAAGGCTGGTTATGACAGTAACAAGGTATCGGGCTTTGGAATCAAAGCACTGCCACATGCACGCGCTTTAGTTGACGGGCGTAGTTGATCGTGGTGACTGTGACCCGGGACCTAGTGGCCATGCCGGTACATTCGTTCACATGGGTGGGGGTTTGGTAGACACAACGCCCTTTGCAATGTGCTGACCCCCCGTGCCACTGTAGGCCAAGCAAGTGCTGAAGAAGTGGAAGGAGCTGGGGATCAACGACTCTGAGCAGCTGCGAAAGCTGCTGATGCGGCGAAGCCTACAGCCAGCCGGTGCTCTCGGTAAGCGGGCACTACAACCAGGAACAGGGCAGAGGCGTTATTATTAAAAACAGAGAATGGCCGTGTGTGTTGAAGTCCTTGTCAACTGGTGTGATCTGATGCACTGGTGCCTGCTGGAGGTGAACCACGGGCCACAGGTCGCACGCAGCCAGCAGGGCAAGCCCCGCTGCACAGGATCCAACCTAGTGCCGCTGCCAGCCATGCAATCAACCGTATTTTACCGTTATGCACTGCGCCATTCCGATGTGCTCGCTTCCTTCCAAAGCCACCGTGCTAATGCACCTCACACACCCACGCACTCCTAACCCACATCGCCGGCCCCGCGCACCCATACCCTACCCCTGACCCTCCGCTCCCCTTGCGCTCCACCCCTGCTCCACTCCACCTCTGCCCTGCCGCCACCTGCAGGCTTCCAGGCCCTGCTGGACGCGCTGGCGTGCTGGGGCGGCTTCTACACGTCCGGCCTCATCAGCGACTCGCCGCCCTTCACCGGACAGATCCCCCTGTCGCTGCTGGCCTCCTTCTTCGGCTTCTACTACGTGCTGCAGGTGGGACAACCATATCTTTCAACAATTAGTACTTTGGCTGTCGCGTGTGGGGCTGCGCATCCTTTAGCGTGTACCAGGTATCGCAGGTGGGTCTGTCTTGTAGTTTGTATGTGGCTTCATTCGGCGGGTCTGGTAACTTGCGTGTACTCGGTACCCTGCTCATGCACAGCGACATGGGCCCCCGCACTCGGTGTGCTCATTCAATCTTGCAAAAGAGGCACTCGGGTGGGCCTGGACATTGGCCATGGTGTGCGTTGTGGGTCGGGACACCTGAGCCGTTGACAGTGGCGTCCTGTTGCGGGGCTGTGAGGAGGCATACCACGCACCTCCTCCTCTACGCACACGCGGCAGCTGTTCCGGGGTACCATCCCACCTGAACTGGCCAAATGGATGGTTCACTGCTAGGTTGGCTGACATAGGCTCCTGCATACTAACGGTAAACCCCTCAGCCTTGACTCCGTCCCCCGTGCACGCTGTCCCTACCTCCCCCCAGGCGCTGCTGAACCTGTCTGTGGCCTCGGCCCTCGTCTGGACTGCATACAAGTGGGTGCATGCAAGATGTGTGGGAGAAGGTCAGGGGCGGGTGTAGGTAGCGGTGTTTAGTGCGGGGCGTGGGGTTGGGGATAGGAGGTACAGGTACACCCATCATTGGTGGCTAGGGTGCTTGGTTGGGAGGTGGGCCTGGGGTTGCGCATGTGGTGAGTCTACGTCACGGCTTTGTGTTTAGACGCGTCAAGATGTGGTGAGTTCGCCCTCCGGGTTCAACATGACGGAGTATCTAACGCTATCTGTTACCTGAGACAGGGTACACCGGTTGCAGGCGGGGTTAGGGTCTGGTGGCCATGGGCAGGACCAGGGGCAGGGGGCGCGGCTGCGGGAGGGTGGCCGGGTCGGGGCCGGGTGCGGGCATTGCCTATAGAGTTTGTCAATGCAGATGGGAGGAGCATAGGCGAGGCTAAAGGCGGGCAGGCGAGGCGCTTGCTTACATACGTCGAGCACGGCTGGCCTTTCTGAGCACATCTCACGGCGTAAGCGGCCCTTGGTATTCCTACTGCATGCTAACCTGCCGTACACCCCTGCCGTCCGCTAATACACACAGGTACGGCACCAACAGCGTGGAGCTGCTGGCGGCCGTGCAGCAGATGGCGGGGCCGACGACCGGCCTCAACGTGATCGACAAGGCGCAGGTGGGGGGGGGGGGGGGGGGGGGGGGGAAGAAAAAAGAGAGAGACGGGGTGGGGGGGGAATGTGGTTG
>VFQN01000830.1_pt1 | contig 55408 bp, 89 predicted proteins | sample 3512371 | NCBI WGS metagenome assembly VFQN01 (sample SAMN10412370, study PRJNA504923) | tailings metagenome | isolation source: Replicate 2 from Balatoc abandoned mine | place: Philippines: Itogon, Benguet | collected 2017-08-28
GCCAACTAACCGCCAAAGGAATAGTGTTGTTGTGTACCACCTAAGCCTCCCCACGAGTCAACCTAGTCAACGATCAGCCACCAAAGTACTCAAAGTCGTGCTGTATCCAGCCGCCTGCAGAAAAGAACTCAATCTCAACCCCCTTCCGCCAGCGGGGCTTCAGGCCCTGCTGCAGCAGCGAGTTGAACACGGTCTGCCGCTCCTTGCGGAGTGCGCAGCCCAGCGCGGTCAGGTTGCGCTCATTTGCTCGTGACTAAGGCCTGCTGTCGTCACCACCACAGTAGCGACTGCGGCTGTTGCCACGAAAGCACAGCGGTACCTCGACCAACATCGTAGATGATCAGGTTCCTCACTGTGTCAGGCAACCCACACCCGCCCCGCAGCCTCGCCAGCCTCAACACGTGGAAGTTCGCGCTGCTCAACGTGCCGTTCGGCGGCGCCAAGGGCGGCGTGGCGGTGGACCCCCGGGGGCTCAGCGAGCGAGAGGTGGAGAAGCTGACGCGCAAGTACGTGCAGGTACGCGTGGGTTAGTGTGCCACGTGCCACGTGTCACGTGACACAGTAAGTACAGCACGTTATTGCAGGGTGTGCCCTGGAAGTGGAATGGCGGGATGGGCTTGCTTGCATGTGCATGTGTTGGACTACGGTGGTGGGTAATGGTGGGCGCCGTGCCGTCCTTGCCCTGCTGTCTTGGGTCCTGGACAGTGGGACCGTTGTGTAAAACGTGTCGATACTTGCGCTGCCGCGCCGCCCCTCCCTTCAAAGGCGCTCCAAGAGGTCCTGGGGCCGCAGACCGACATCCCCGCCCCCGACATCAACACGGTATGTTGCTGTACCGCGCTGCATGATTCCACTTCCAGTAAACGCGAGTTGGGGTTCCCGTGAGCGGCAGTCCCAGCATACAGCAGGGTCCCTTTAAAGCGCCGCAGCTGGCTCAGCACAAGCGCGCCTGGCAGGACCCCACAGCCATCAAAACCGTTGTTGTTTTCGTCAGTAACCAAGCTCGAAACACATCTGCAGGATGAGCGACACATGGCGTGGATCTTTGACCAGTACTCGAAGCTGAGGGGCTTTGCGCCAGCGGCCGTCACAGGTGGGTTCCTGCCGTCAGCCCGGCATGCCGCTTTGATGCTGCACAGCAGGGTGGCTGGTCGCCCGCCATCCTATTGCTGTGCATCCATGCATGCCGTTCCTGGAGTACCTTCCCATACTGCACAAGTGACGGACTGCCCGCTGCGTCAAGCACACACTAATTTAGAGCACCCGGCACCTGAAACTGTCATTGCCAGGCCACCCAGCACCACATGCATCGCTGCACCCCCGCAAGCAAGCGCACGTGGCTGCACAGGTCATGTCAGCCCCAGACATGTCGGCCCCACCAGCCTTACCGCCACGTCCCCGCAGGCAAGCCCACGTGGCTGCACGGCATCGTAGGCCGCGACTCGGCGGGCGGCCGCGGCGCCGCCTACGCCTCGCGCGAATTCCTCAGCCGCAGCCTCAAGAAGCGCGTGGCGGGCACCTCCTTCCTCATACAGGTACGGCACGGCGCATTGCCGGCGCTAGTTCCGTGCGATGGCTGTGGCTTGTGCGGAGTACAATAGTGTGATGCAAGGGTGGCTTCCTGCGCCGTGACTGGAGCAGGATGGATGCCCCTAGGCCCCCAGGCTGCGGCTGGAACATGGGGCACATGGTTGGGTCTCAGTTCAACCAGGGCTGCTCCTGCGTAGGTGAAGTGGTGCCGTGTGGTTGCCAGCGGCCTTGCGCTAGTGCTGCCTCACATGCGCATAATCGACACCTTGCTCCTGCCATTGACTCGCCTCCTGCAGGGCTTCGGCAAGCTGGGGGGATGGACGGCGCAGATCCTGCACCAGGAGATGGGGGCCAAGGTGGGCATGACGTGCGCCGTTGATGTCATGCGTGTGAACTCCATGTGCATTAAAATTGTATCAAAGTGCTGCTATCGTTCGGAGGCGGGCGATGTGTTGCCATTTGCCCCGGGAACGTTAGGACAGTGGCAACACTCAAACTTTGGTCACGACCACGCCACGTCACCGTGTTCCGCATCGCTCCTTGTCGTGCCGCACACAGATCGTGGGCGTGTCGTGCTCCGAGACCGCGGTGTACAACGAAGACGGGCTGGACGTGCCGGCGCTGCGGCAGCACGTGGCGGCGGGCAAGCTGCTCAAGGACTTCCCGGGGGGCACCGGTGAGGCGCGGCCCGCTACGTATAGACGGATGCGTGCGGCCGCATGTGGTGCTTTGTGCCTTTGTGCGGCGTTGGGTCTTCCTTGAAGGCAGGGGACTCTCCCCTGCTTCCCAGCGCGCGCCACGCACAACACCCGCCAGTCACCGCTATGCGCAACCAAACGAAAAACTGGAGCACACTATGCGTTTTATGCCGCGCACCGCACATGCCATCGCGGTTTAGTCCTTCTGACCTTGCCTTGACTTGATACATGCGATGTACCTCCCATCACTGCATCCTGCTACACACTATGCGTTTTATAAGCAATTCGCGCGGCATTTTTCCTTGGGCCCAAGTACGGAGTCGGGCGGCAGCAGCGCGTGTCTGGCTTCAGGTTCTCCCATCAGGCCACGGCAATGCGGCCCCCATGAGGACCAATATACAGCTTTGCTTATCGGAGCGATATCCTGGATAAACGGTCCAACTCTGCTCAAAGGTCGTCACGCACGGGGCATATTCTGAACTTGATGCCCCGCTGTACTGCAAAATAAATTATTCTTACGAAAGCAATATATGTTTACTGTCCCCACGCTTCGCTCAGCTCATTGCCTTGTTGCCTTGTGGTCTGACTGCACGGCCTGAAATTAGGGAAAGGCCGCAAAAAGGGAATCAACAAGGGGATTCTCGCCGCCCCTGCTCACCCCCATATCTCAACACAAGTGACACACTAGAGTTCTGTCGATTAGGGCCTACCAGCGTCTCTGCAAAGAACCTTTACTCCACACTCGCATGCTAGTTTGACAGCAACAGGGAGCGCACAATGACCTGCTGCCTTCCCCAAAAGGTATGGGAACAACGGCACGGTACGGTACCGTACGCCTTACACGTGCCAACCGTGTGTGTTAGAGTGACCCGTGGGTCGCCCTGTCCCGCGCAGGCGTGTCCAACGACGACAGCTTCCTGGAGCTGCCGTGCGATGTGCTGGTGCCGTGCGCCGTGGACGGCACCGTGCACGCCGGCGTGGTGGACAGGCTGGGGTGCAAGGTGGGTGAGAGGTGGATTGGGGATCGGTTGAAGTGCAAGTGTGGGAATTGTGGACAGGCTGCGGTGCACGGTGGGTGATAAACCGTGGTACTCGGCAAGGCATCGCCTCCATCTCCGCTCCTGCTGCTGCTGCTGCTGGTGGTGTTGCTACCGCGGCGGCCGTTGCCGGGACCGGTAGCTGGGCAAGCTGGGTTGCAAGGGGCAAAGCGCTAGGTGGGTCCCGGCTATATATCGGGGTGTAGCACATCGCGAATGCAACCGGAGGGGCTGGAGTTCAAAGGGGAGGGAACTGTTGGGAGGGAACTGTTGGGAAGCGTTGGGAGGGAACTGTTGCAAGGCGGGAGGGAGGCGTTGGTGTGCAAGGCGCAACGCGGGGATGCTCGGTTGTCTCGGTGTGTAGGCGGCAGCTGACGCTGTGAAGTGCGAAGATGAACCTGCCAGCTTGGCCAGGGCAGTTGCCAATATAGCTTGTGCGACGGCACCCAGGAGCCTGCTGCCTATACGGGAGGCTTGGATCCTTTTTACAAACAAGCGCGCACCACCTGGCCGGTTTGGAACGTGCTGTTCCCCTGCACGTTTTTGCATACAGAATAGTGCTAAGTTGGACAAGATACGCACAAAAACATGCTGTTGCCCTCCCAGGCCATCGTGGAGGCGGCCAACGCCGCGCTGACGCCTGAGGCGGACGCGCTGCTGGTCAAGAAGGGCGTGCCGGTGCTGCCGGGTGGGTACCTGGGGGCCTAGGATAGCTGGGAAGGCGCGATCTTCATCGGGCGGGTCTCGTATTTTTTTGCTTGTTGGGTGCTGTGTGCGTGGGAAGGGCTCTCCTGTGCGGCCGGTGGGTAGCATGCTGCTGGGCAGCGTTGGGGCAACGCAGCTACGCAGGGTGTGAGTCCGCATGTACATTGGCTAACCCACGTCAGCGGGGCTTCAAGGATGCTTCGGGGTGGACGCTGGTAACGCCAGGGCGGCAAATATTGGGGCGGGTCAGGTTACCGTACATGCTTGCTACCGTGCTTCACTCACTTCGATGGTTATCGTGGCATGGAGTGTGGACATCGAGCGAGCGAGCGCGTGCAACGAAGAGGCGGTGCCAACTTTCAAGTGCTATTGTGCGGTCGCCCCTCAGACATCTACGCCAACGGTGGGGCTGTCATCGTGTCCTTCTTCGAGTGGGTGCAGAACAACCAGAACATGCAGGTGCGGATGAAGATGTTGGCTTGCAACCCTTCTGCCTCCTGTTTTTGCTGCTGCGCATAGCTGCCTACGCTCGCTGCCTCACCATCTGTTGGTACCACAGTGCTCGGCTGAGCCAGGCTCACCTATGCTGAGGCGAAGCATACAATGCAGTAGCAGTCACCGTTGCTGTCCCAGCGCCGCTTGTATACTGGCCAGTCTATCTGAACACCGCGTGTTTGGCAGATGTCGTACAATGGCACGACCGGGTTCTTGCGGTGCCATGTGGGCAGCTCTGACGCTGTGTCCTGTTGTCCGCGCTGCGCCCCTCGCTTGCGTGCAGTGGGAGGAGAGCGAGGTGCACCGCGAGCTGGACAGGTGCGTGTGGGTTAATGGGCTTTTGGGGTCTGCAGCAGCACCGTACGAGCAGCCAAGACGCATGCGTTTGCGCCGTGCTCCGATCTTTATCGGGTGCTTTGACGTACGGTAGGCGCATTCTGGGCCCATACCCGCAAGACCAACGTACGGTAGGCGCATTCTGGGCCCATACCCGCAAGACAGAGGCTCGTGAGGCAGGGAAGCCTGTCGGTAGAAACGGGGGGTGTTGGGAGCTGTTGCGGCCCGAGGTGATATACGTTTTCAACCCTCGGGTCAGGTCGGGGCCCCTGGCGGCCCTGGTTTCGGCATGTCCGCCGGAAGCCCGCGAGGATGATTAATTCACTGGGTTTGGGCGTGTCTGAGTATCCGGCGGTGTGGATGGAACCGTGGGTGAGAGGACTACGTTCATGCGTCACAATTCGTACCCCGTCCTTTCGCTGGACCTCGCTGGGTGGTCGGCTCTGCCCTGACCGGTACTGTATTACGAGTCACGAGCCATATACCGGTATGTGCCATGGACAAGCTGCACGAAGCCCGAAGTAAGAAGCTGACAAGGAATCAAGGATTGCTTGCTCCATGCGGTGAGCACACTATCCGGCAGGTACCTGACGGACGCGTACGACGCCATGGTACGGGAGCAGGAGCAGCACGGCAAGGGCCTGCCGTTGCGCATGGCAGGGTACCTGGTGGCGCTGCGGCGGCTGGTGCGCGCGGAGTCGGTGCGCGGCCACTCGTGAGCCGCGCGCATGCCTGAGCGTGGTGTTCAGGAGCGTGGGGTTCAGGAGGGTGTGACAATAGGAAGGACTGACCCTTGGGACGCGCTTCGAATTGCGATGCTTCAATTGCGATATTAGAACGGCCCGGAATCGCGGGCACGGCAACCTGCGGCAACGGTGGCTGCGACGGCTGGTGGTGTCAGAAGGGGTGGTGTGTGTTGCGTGTCGGTAGGTGGCTTGGGGCTTGGTTGGCAGGGTGTCCAGTCTGCAGTTGCCGAGGTTGTTGCACGTGTTTGCGTTTTATAAAAGAATTCGGGAGAGATATTCGGGAGGGATGGTGGAAGGCGTGGAACATCTACTCAGTTTCATGTTGAGAGGTCGTCACCAGCAGCTGGCAATGGCATGTGTGCAGCAAGGGCAGAGGCGTACGGTACTCACAATTGCAAGTATGGCCAGGGACGTAGGGGTCTTGAATGCTGCCAGCGTCTGCGTGAGGAGTGTGTCGTCCGTCATCCAGATGAAGTCCAACCTTTCAGTTGCACTGCCACTCCTCCCAGCTGCTTTCGCCCCGTGCGTGAATGCCACTTATGTCAGCCCTGGCAGTGGCCTAGTTCCCACGAATCGTGATATAAACTGCTGTAAGCAACCGTTGTTACATGCTGTGCGCACGGCGTTGTGTCGGCGCGTCGCTTGGTCTTCCTTGAAGCTTGAAGCCATGAAGGCAGGGTACTCTCCCCTGCTTCCCAGCGCGCGCCACGCACTAAACCGCCATTCACCATTATGCAGAACCAAACGAAGTACTAGGCACAGTATACCTTGTATAAGCACGCGCGCGGCATTTCCCTGGGCCCAAGTACGGAGTCGGGCGGCAGCAGCGCGTGTCTGGCTCCCATCCATCAGGCCACGGCAATGCGGCCTCCATGAGGACCAATATACAGCTTTGCTTATCGGAGCGATATCCTGGATGAACGGTCCCACTCTGCTCAAGGTCGTCACGCACGGGGCATATTCTTGAACTTGATGCCCCGCTGTACTGCATAATAAATTGATCTTACGAAAGCAATATATGTTCACTGTCCCCACGCTTCGCTCAGCTCAGTGCCTTGTTGCCTTGTGGTCTGACTGCACGGCCTGAAATTAGGGAAAGGCCGCAAAAGGGAATCAACAAGGGGACTCCCGCCGCCCCTGCTCACCCCCATACTCGACACAAGTGGCACACTAATGTTCTGACGATTAGGGCCTACTAGCGTCTCTGCAAAGAACCTTCATTCCACACTCGCATGCTAGTTTGACAGCAACGGGAGCGCAAAATGACCTGCTGCCTTCCCCAAAAGGGGAAAGGCGACGTGGAGGCTCCTGTTGATGTGCCAAGCGACTATGGAGTCCGCTTCAGCGACCTTACAACGGCGAACGAGGTGCCTCGGGGCTGTCAAGCGCGGGCGAAAGTGCTCACCGGCTTGGCCTGGCAGAAGTTTAACAGCATTCTATTGCGCGCAGAACAAGGATATGGACTGGTACAAGGGCGTTGGGCAAGCCCCAGGCCTGGCGAAGCAGCTCGGGTGCTCCGTTGAGACGGGCCTGAACCCGGACGCTAGCGCGACGGGCCTGGACAGCGTGTCTGAACACCGACGGGTGTTCGGAGCCAATAAATACGCGGAAGTGCCACCCAAGCTGGTGAGCAGACAGTGTCGAGGGAACTGGACATGCGGCGCCAGGCCTCTCGCGGGCTTCGGCCGACTGACCTCTAAGCGCTTTTGCCCCACGCAGTTCATCTGCCTTGTTTGGGAGGTTCTTCAAGACCCCATCCTCATCCTCCTCTGCGTTGCGGCCGCGGTGAGCTTGGAGCAGAGGCAGCTCTCGTCCCAGGCCAGGGGGGCCGAGGCCCTTGACCTCACCTGACATCCTACCGTGATGCTGTTGTCACAGGTATCTACTATCCTTGGCTCAGCTATCCCCGAGGAGCGCGAGGCGAACCACTGGATTGAGGGTGTGGCAATTTGGGTAAGGGGGGTTACTGTTGAGCCTGCTACGCCGTGCCTGCCCCAAGCCGCTGAGTTAGGACAAGCTGACGACCAACCCCCTGAGCAGGAACCCCGTGCTGTACACCGCATACGTAATCCCTACGCTATGTGGTGTTCACGCCTGGTTCCCTAGCTCACGCATGCTGGCTGTTTCCCTCTTGTCGTGCTGCGCAGGTGGCCGTCATCATCGTCACGTTAGTGGGTAAGTGCAAGCCCCTGCATCTGGCAGACTAGTACACGTTGACTAGGCTTGGTGGTCAAGTTGATAGCGCATATGCCCATGACGGCCAGCCACCAAGTGGGCCAGGCTGTAGCAGGGGTAGCAGGTGAGGGATGCAACACTGGGCTGGTTGCTCCGCACTCAGTTGCCACACCCTGCCAGAGGAGTCAGCCATGCGCTGCCAAAGTTCGTGAGCTGTACGTGGTGCAAAACACTTGCGGTCATGGGGCTACCTTCCACAGGCGCTGGTAACGACTACAGCAAGGACCGGCAGTTCCGGAAACTCAACGCCCAGAAGGACAAGATCATGATTAAGGTGCTGCGCGGGGGGCAGCAGATCCTGGTGGAGAACACGGACATCGTGGTGGGCGACGTGATGCTTCTGGACACGGGCGACAAGGTGGTGGCGGACGCCATCGTCATCGACAGCCAGGTGGGCTGCAGGGGGCGGGGCGGGGGGCGGGGCGGGGAGGGGAGGGCAGGAATCAGCATGAGGAAGGCAGGCGGGATCAAGACTGACCACGGTACGCGTTGAGTTGCAGGGCGAGCGGACCAGCAGGTTGGGAATGGGTGGGGGCGATGTCAGCAGGATCGCGAGGAGGGGTTGTGGCAGGGCTGCTGTCGGCCCCCGCACCTCATCAGCATTGGGCAGCAGGTGGTCTGGGGCGGCGGCACGCCCGTTCGCCGTGCGAGACTACCTCACATACACGCTGGCATAGGGGCAGCACTGTGCAGTTGCGGAAGGCATTGCGGGGCGAGTACGCTGCTGGGCTGTGCGAAGCGCTTAAGGAGTTGTGCGTGTCCGCGCAGGGCCTGACCATGGACGAGGCGTCGCTCACAGGCGAGTCCGACCCCATGAAGAAAAACACCACCGACGACCCGTGGGTCATGTCCGGCACCCAGGTGGGTGGGACCCGGTTGCTGCGGGCGGGCCAACTTGCTGCTGGTCCACGCTAGCGGCGCACCTGAGACAGTGGTTAATAAGTGGTTCATGACATCTGGCCACAAGCAGCAAGAGCTTGCCATGGAGGTGTTGTGGCACAGTTGGCGCACCCTTGTTGTACGTGCACATCCCGCTGCCAACGTTCACACGGGGTGCAATGGTGGTGAGGGCAACGGCATAAGGGTACCCTCCGTACAAGCTGGGGAGAGCGAGGGCTGTCCTGACGCTGCACCCATGCCGCGCAGGTGACCGAGGGCAGTGGGCACGTGCTGGTGACGGCCGTGGGCGTGAACAGCACGTGGGGTAAGACCATGGCGCTGGTCAGCGAGGCGGGCGACGACGAGACGCCGCTGCAGCAGAAGCTGGAGGTGCTGGCCGCCGCCATCGGCAAGATCGGCCTGGGCGTGGCCGTGTGCTGCTTCATCGCGCAGCTCATCAAGTGGGTGCCGGAGGGAGGGGCAGAGAGGCAGGGGCGACGGGGGCAGGGGGGCAGGGTCTTGGTCGCAGCGTGGACGTGGGCGTGGGACAGGTGTGGGTGAGGTAACCCGGCGGGGTTCTGTCGGCGGTTGGGGTGCTTGGGAGGGTCATGCGCGGCTGAGTTTGCGGGCGGTGTTGTGGCCTGTGGCACTGGATGGTCGCCGCGGCCGGCCACACGTCTGACGCCTGCGACGCTGCCGCCCTGCCCCACCAGGTGGTGCGTGGAGAACAACGGCTTCCCCATCAAGCGGATCAACGACAACGGCCCCGTGCAGTTCTTCCTGTACTCCATCACCATCATCGTGGTGGCGGTGCCCGAGGGCCTGCCGCTGGCCGTGACCATCTCGCTGGCCTACTCGATGAAGAAGATGATGAAGGGTGGGAGCAGCATGTATAGGGGCGGGCAGCTCTGGCAGGCATGCAGCATGTGCGATTTGGGTCGTGGGCCGAGCCCTGTTGCTGCGGCCGTTCCGTGCGGGCAGGCATACCGGGTAAGGTGTACGGCACATGGGCTTGCTCTAGAATGATGTTCACCGTTGCATTTGATCCCTCATTTGAATCCACAGACAACAACTTCGTGCGCGTGCTGGCGGCTTGCGAGACCATGGGCGGCGCCACCGCCATCTGCTCCGACAAGACGGGCACGCTGACGGAGAACCGCATGACGGTGGTGGAGGGCTGGTTCGCGGGCAGGAACTTCGACCACGCGCCCAAGCCCGAGGAGCTGGACCCCGAGGCGCTGGAGCTGCTCAAGATGAACTGCGCCATGAACGCCAAGGTACGACACTGTATGGCGCGAGTTCGTTTGTAGGGTTTACCTGACTCCGCCGTTGCTCTCCGGATGCGCCCTACTGGGCCTGTGATTGACAGACTGAGTATGTGGACTCTGGTCCTGGCAAGGCGGCGCAGACTGAGACCAGGCATGTGACTTGGTGACGAAGGTGCTGCTGCACAGATGGGCTAGGGGCATGCTTGAGGGGAGCAGAAGCTGAAAAGGCGAACCCCGCTAAGTTAATGACACACTTTTCGCAATTGATCCCATCCATGGCCAGGCCTTCTTCGTGGAGCAGCCCAACGGCAAGGTGGACTTCGTGGGCAACCGCACCGAGTGCGCGCTGCTGATGCTCATGAACCGCGACTGGAACGACGACTACAAGGCCTACCGCCAGAAGTGGGATGCGCACGTGGTCAAGGTGAGGGCGTGGCCGGGGCATGCAAGTCCACGTGCGACGGCATGGGGACATCTGGGTCACCAACGCAGGTCTTGAGCGTACCGGCCAACAAGCTGTGCACCCAAGCTATGCGCTGAGGCCTGCAGTGTTTGAAGAACCAAAGGTCACATGCGCGTGTACCTGTACCAGCATACCGTCGCGCATCGCCGTAACGACCATCCCCTTGCGCCTGTCGTACAGCTGTACGGCTTCTCGTCTGCCAAGAAGATGGCCTCCGTGCTCATCCGCCTGCCCGACAAGCTGCGCCTGTACAACAAGGGCGCGGCGGAGTGGGTGCTCAAGCGCTGCGCCAAGTGCCACACGCAGGTGCGGAGGCTTGGCAGGAGGGTCTCCAAACGCCTCCCCTTTGCGTCCATGGACTTTCTGCCCAACAAACTGACGGCAGCTGCCAGGTCGCGCAGTGTACCCATGGTGGCGCATGCAGGCATTGCACCTTTTCCGACGGGCGCCCACCAACACCAATCACGTTACCACTGTATGCTCATGCCAGGCCGGCATCGTGCCCATGACGGACGCTCTGCGCAACGAGCTGCTGGAGGTGGTGACGGGCATGGCCAAGCGCGGCCTGCGATGCATCTGCCTCACCTACACCGACTACGCACTGGAGGACCCCAACCGCCCAGCCAGTGAGTGAGGGGCAGTGGTGATGAGGGAAATTCATCTAGGAATGGGCTTGTTCGGTGGCCGCGAGCCCGAAACTGCCAGGGCTGTGGCGCCTTGGAAGCGTGGTGCTTACGCGCCATGAAACGCAATCCCAACTAATGCGAGTGGCATCCGCCGTGCATGCAAGCAATCATCCGGCCGGGGGAAGTGCGCATGCGGTATGATGCCATGGCATGCGCGCAGCATAGCTTAAGTGCACGGCTTGATCGCGCCGAGAGCGACATAGATTGTTGGCGCCCCTTTGCACCAGCGGCCATGCCGTGGAGCGCTTGGGTTCGCTCTGTGCCTTGGAGCACTTGGGTTAGCTCTAGCAGCTTGTACCCATGCGCTTGCACGCTTACCCACGTGCGTGTTCTCGACCCGCAGACTTCTTCGAGGAGGCGGACACGGTGGACGACAACCTGTCGTGCGTGGCCATCGTGGGCATCAAGGACCCCGTGCGCCAGGAGGTGCCGGACGCCGTGCGCACCTGCAAGCTGGCGGGCATCACCGTGCGCATGGTCACAGGTGGGTGGGCGTCTGGGAATGGGGCGTGTCGGGGTCTTGATCCGTGCGCATGGTCAACAGTGGGTGGGGTGGGGTGTAGATGGCTCCGGAGTGTGGGCACAGGTGTGGGGCCTTGCAAGGCCACGGGAGCAGCCGGGGGCGGGGACAACGGAAAGGGCAAGGGCTGGTCGGCTAGGGGAGGAGCAACGTACTTGCGCGGCGCTCGTCTGTGGACAGCTGTTGTTGCCGATAGGGTGGACGGGGCGAGGGGATGCATGGCAAGTCGCACATCGTGAACGCTCCTGCGGCTGTGAGTGCGGAGTGCTGCCGCGTCCGCTAGTCTTTACGCGGTATCCTTATAATGTGGCTGTTACCGCACAGGTGACAATATCCACACCGCTCGCCACATCGCCCGCGAGTGCGGCATCCTGTACGAGGTGGCCCCTGGCGAGCCGGAGCATGTGGCCATGGAGGGGCCCGTGTTCAGGGAGATGCTCAAGGTGAGGAGCAGCAGGCGCGGGCTGGGCTGGATAGGGCTCGACAGCCCGGTTGGCCGCTCTGTGCGCATTTACCGTGTAGTCAGCGCGCGGTAATGGACGGCAGCCGGAGGCTGCGTGCACTGCCGGGCCTCGCGTCCGCGACGTCCCGCAAAAGCATCCGGACCAGGACTTGCGTCGGCGTTTCCACCTGGACTGGGCATGGTGTAAGCTGCATGCGTGTGCGTGCACCTGCTCTCCGCCCTCCGTCAGGACCCCGGGTTCATGGCCCTGCGCGAGAAGATGAACGACAGCAAGGACCCCGAGAGCGCCGAGGCGCTGGCCACCATGAGGGACAAGATCAACCACGTGCGCGTGCTTGCGCGCTCCTCGCCAGAGGACAAGCTGCAGCTGGTGCGCCTGCTCAAGGTGGGCAGGGCGCGGCACGGGGCGGGGCGGGGTGCGGGCCTCCGGAGGGCACAAGTTGTTGTGGGGCGCAGGGTGGTGGTGTCGTGGTGGCGCGTGCAGCGGACGGCATGTGAGCGGCGATGGCGTGGGAGAGTCACACGGTGCCGTGTAGCTGACGGCCGCATGCGGGCAGCGCAGGACCAGCGAGTGTGGTAACCAGCGAGTGTGGTGGTGTGGAACAGGTTGTACAGAATGAGCGGAATGGTAAATGACAATATGTGCGGGAACTGTGTCACACAGGAGCTGGGCGACGTGGTAGCAGTGACGGGCGACGGCACCAACGACGCCCCCGCGCTCAAGGAGTCGGACGTGGGCTTGGCCATGGGCATTGCCGGCACGGAGGTGGCCAAGGAGGCGGCCGACATTGTCATCATGGACGACAACTTCTCATCCATCGTCAAGTCGGTGCTGTGGGGCCGCTCCGTGTTCGCCAACATCCGCAAGTTCCTGCAGTTCCAGGTGGGTACGGTGTGCGGCAGTGCCGTAGATGGCGCACAGGCGGCGAAGGCATGCGGGTGCCTTGCTGTCCTGGCCCATACATCGCCATCTCGTTGGCGCGGGCATCAGCCGCCTGCATGTCTGCGCTTGCCTGGCCGCATCCGGCTGATTTTCCGGTTGGTGAGGAACTTTGCTTTCTTTTTTGCTTCCCTGTCCTCCGCAGCTGACCGTGAACCTGGTGGCGCTGATCACCGCCTTCGTGGGCGCCGTGGTGGGCGGCCACGAGCCGCTCAACATCCTGCAGCTGCTGTGGGTCAACCTCATCATGGTGAGCAAGCAAGCTTGCTGGACACGTTCATGTCCTGCGCGGTGTGGCTCTTGGGTGGTGGGGCTGTGAATGCACGGGTGTTGCACCCGAGCAGCTGGACGCAAACCCAACGCAATGCCGGGAACTGCGGCTACCCAGTGTGCGCATGTCGATCTGGACCCGTTCGAGTAACAACGGCGCAAGCCAGATAAATTTGAGCAGTGGACATTGGCCCAAATCTCAAAAGCAATGATGCTGACGCTTACCTTGCGCGTGCACACGTGTCCTGTCCTCCGCCAGGACACCATGGGCGCGCTGGCTCTGGCCACGGAGGACCCGCACCCCGCGCTGCTGCGGCAGCGGCCCAACGGCCGCACCGAGAACCTCATCAACGGCAGGATGGCCAAGCACATCATCGTGCAGGGCTTCTACCAGATGTTCTGGATGTTCCTGTGCCTCTACTATCTGCCCATGGGGCCCAAGGTACGACACCACGGCACACGTGTCTAGTTGTGACAGTGCTCGCTAGGCTGGTCATGACGGGAAGATCCCCAAAGTGCTTCCCCGCACTACTCATACGCATGCTCACGTGCATGCCAGTAGGCTAGCCGTGGAACCCGGGATGTCTAGCAGCGGGGCTCATGCCGCGAGGTTTGAGGAATGCGCTGGTTGTTACACTGTGCACAATATTTGTACTTATAGGAGTGCTGCTTGTCGTTTGGTTGCAGGGCCTGGAGCGCTACAAGGTCGGCGAGCGCAACGACTACTACAGCGAGGAGTGCTACAGCTACGCCGAGTAAGCTTGCTCGCGCTGTTCAGCATGCACCTGGGCCATGCTGCCTACCCTGCACCGTCCGCAGGCATAACGTGCATTCCCTTGTCACCCCCACCTGCCTATCTGACGCGCCAAGCAAGCTTTTTGACCTACTTGCTCGCCGCTGACCTTTTGCCCCTGACAGGGAAGTGCTACCGGGCCGCATCAACATCAACTCCACCAACCTGGCCTCCTCCGTCCAATTCACCTGCAACGTCATCAACCAGTGCGGCTTCCCCTACGGCAGCACCACCAACCCCGGCTGCGTGCTGGTGCCCCAGTGGGCCTCCATTGGGCAGCCGGTGCCCGCCACCGCAGGCGAGGCGCTGTGCATGGGGCCCTACGGCGGCAACACCACCTCGTGCGACCGCACCGACTGGCGCCAGGTGGGTCGGAGGGGAGCAATGTTGGCACGTGGTATGCCTGCAAACCTACCTTGTCCAGTGGAACGCTGGGGCTATGCGTACAGGGACACAGCGCATGGTCCTTTCTTCGTTGGTGGGTTACCCTGGCTTGGTCCATGCGTGGGAGCATGTTTCTGTATGCACATTTTGTGTTCAACAGCCGTTCATTTGCCAACCGCCAGGCCACAATCAACAAGCTGGAAGACAAGTTCAATTCGTGGGAGGAGGACCAGTACAAGCCGGCGCTGTCGATTCTGTTCAACATCTTCATCTGCACCCAGGTGGGTTATGCAACAGAGCGGGCAGCTGGTGGCAGTACTTAGGTTCATCCGGAACTGCTAGGGCCAGGCCTAAGTACTGTGGACCCGTTGCAGAAGGTCCTGCGTGGCCGAGGAGGAGGCTTGCCAGTGCTGCGGTACTCGGGCGGGAGCTTTCCTGAACCTGGTTGCCAGAAAACTGAAGCTTTTGCCAAACTCGCAGGTCGCCAACGAGATCAACGCCCGCCGCATCAACGACGAATACGACTTCTTTTCGGGGCTGGGCACCAACGCCATCTTCCTGGGCGTGCTGGTCATTACCATGGGCCTGCAGGTGGGCGTGGGGTCGGGGGCACGCGAGGGCCAGCCGCCGTTCAGGCCGGATAGGAGTGAGCCGCATACGCCACAATGTCTAGCTGTCAACCATACCACCGTAGAACGCTGAAAAGCCACACGCCGACATGCGCCAGCCAAGACACGACGGTCGGCATTCTCCTACCCGTGCGGCCCCTGGTTCCCGCCTGTGACACCGGGTACGCCTGGACCGCGTCCTGCAACACGGTAATCTCCATGTGTCCAAGCCGTGTCGGCCTGTCGTACGCCCGCCGCTTCCCCACGCAGGCCATCATCATCAACTTCCTGGGCATCTTCTTCAAGGTGGAGCCGCTGGACTGGAAGGAGTGGCTGGTGTCACTGGCCATCGGCACAGGCGCCTGGCCGCTGTCGTGGCTCACGCGCTTCATCTCCAGGTGCGGCCAGAGCACAACGCTGCATGGAACAGCTGTCCGTGCATCTCCTGCACGAGGAACAAGCATGTCCCCAGGCGACCCAAATCCCAACTGATCGGCTGACGCAATTCGGTGGAGTCAGCGCACATGTGGATGTCAGCAGCGTCTACACTCGGTGCCAGCTGTCCGCCGCCTCTCCAGTGCAGACCCTACCGTGTCACTCCCACCTTTCCACCGCGTACCCCTCCTCACACCGCTGTCTTACCGTATATTCGTTCCCTTATGCGATTGTGCAGGAACGTGGGCGCCATCGTGCGTTTTGAGGCGCAGCAGCCGCCAGAGATCGACGACCCCAAGCTGGTCGCGGAGCTGATGGCAGCTGGCCAGCACGTGCAGCTGGCGCAGCACAACCACCACAACCACGAGGCCAATGGCAACGGTGCTAACGGTCACGACGCTGTCGCAGCGCTCAAGCCATCCGACATTGAGGAGGCCAACGGGCCGGGCAAGGTGTGAGTGGTGTGGAGGCTTGGAGCTTTCTTAAGTGTTCTGGCCCACTGGACTGGACAGGGGCCGGAAGGCCTGGAGGGAATGTCGGCGAGGGGGAGTGTGTGAGGCGGCTTTATGCTAATCTGCTCAGGATGTGAGGTGTTGCTGTGTGTCGTGGGGACCGTCTTGGGTGAGCTCCACGGCAAGTTCGGGTGCGTTGGGGCGGCGCGAGCTTGAGACGTGCGACGCCTGCCCGGTAGTACAACGGCGGGTGCAGGCGCAGGCGCTGTATAGGATGGATTTGTGAGCCTCAAATGTCTTTCGCTGGGTGCATGGGTGTGTAGGGCAAAGGGGCCTGGGTGCAGGCCTGGAGGCCGCCGGGGGTCGAGGGGGCGAGCTGGGGCTGCCTGACGCTGGGGGCAGCACGCGGCACGATTGATGCCCAACAAGGAAGCGCGTGCAGGGCATGGGTCAGCGCAAGCTGCCAGGGGATCCCCATCCTGCACCGGCACCCTACCTCCTTGCGCTGTTACTGCTGGAACGCCTGCTGGGTGTTTGTGCCGACACTCATGAGGACATGGATGGTGTATGGGACACGGCGAGCTCGATAGTGTCCGTGCCGCCGTTTACTTTCGCCTTTGGGCACTGGGGCAGGAGCTTCCCTTTGCTTCCAACATTTCGCTGCTAACTACCGTGTGCGGCCGCGAGGCCCGCGCGCGGTCCTTGCAACACATGTCCCGGCGCGACGCGCGTTGTGGAATGCGCGACAGCTCCGTGGTGAGCATTGAGGATGCATGCAATGAGACGTGATTGAGGAGTGCGTGAAGCTGGTCTGCCTTGCTTACTATTGCCATAAGCTGGCCGATGGTCTGATATTCCTGTGCTGGTAAGCCTTCGGGCATGGGCACGACATTCCGTGTGTGGTGTGGCAGCTTTAGAGCGAACAATACCCCGCATGCTGCTTCCTAGCGCATTTTACAGTGAACCTGCATTGGTTACCGTGGGGTGGGAGACTGCGCCACTCCTGAGCTTCTATGGGCAGCGTTGGAGTAGCAGCACGATTCATGATATGGTCTACGTACTGACTGCTGCTCGAATTGTGGGACTGTCGCAGCGCGGGCCCTGTACGTGTGTATCACAACTCGTCCTTCGAGATGACCTGCTACTGCCGTTGTTTGGTTGGTCGTTGTGTGTCGGTCCTGCAAGCGTTATGTACGTAGGTGTTTGCCGAGCTGCAGTGACATTTGCTTCAGGCGCTTGGGCGCGGTTGGAGGTGCTGTCCACAGTACGGTTGTTGGAGTGTCCTGCGTAGAGGCGCTATTGGGTAGTGGGGCACACGCCTCTAGCCCACCGAGCGATGCGCAATGCGTGTATCGCGTTTTGCGATGGCCTCCGTGCAAGGCTGTGGACGGTGTAATGCAGCGAATAGCTGTGCACAGGCTATATGGAGTATTCGTGTGTAAGCCACAAGCGTCGTCAGTGTGGTCCGAGATCGCTGCCAGCGCCTGGCCAGCGCCTGCGCCTGGGGTCCCTGCCGTAAATGCCTTCGGCCTCCGACATTCCTTAGTCATCCAGTCCACCCTACTTGCCACCTGTTGCCACCTTGAGAGCCTCCGACTAACGGCATCTCATCGGGCGTCATCGCCCCCATGCATGTCACCATGGTGTCCAACACTCCGCCATAGCGCCACCGAGCCGTGCACACAACGGCCATGGCATGCCATGCGCAGCCATAGCAAGACACACTTCCACGGAACGCAGTGTGCAGTAGCAGCCCATGAAAGAATGGCAGCAACAGCAACGAGCAGCACGGTTACCAAATCCAGTCTGCGACACAGTCATGAACTCGACGGTGCCGGGCATGGCCAATACCGCACACCGCAGCAACACCTACCCAGCGCAAATTGGCGCTGCTGTCATGTTCAATAGGGAGCAAGTGACCACGTCAACTGCTAGTCCCGGGGATGCAGGAGGCCCCTACCTGTGCGGACCTACCACGCACTGCACGGACACGGTCCGGCATCTGCACGTGCCGGCACAGCAGCCCGACATGAGAAATGACCTTTTTGTGGGCATTGCATGACATGGCATGGCATTTGCAACGTACCATCAACTACCGGCGCTAAGGAGGTCATCCAGCACCGTGCACGACCGCCCAGCACCTGTCCAGAACCGTCCAGCACCGTCATGGCCCTCCTATGCAGGCAACGTCTCCTCACCGCCATGGCGTAACGCATGGCTAGGCACAGCGCAGCAGCGGGGGTAAAGGGGGAAGGGCAGAAGGCTTGCTCGTACCATGCAAGGCGCTTCAACAACCCTTTGCCAAAAGTGTAAGGACGCCCTGCAGTGTCAAGTCAACGCATCCAAGCCTACCGTCACTTGCGCCACGGCACAACCCCTCTCCTCCCTGCTCTGAGGGACACATTCACCTCCCCGTCGCACCAGGTCCACACCAATGTCCCTACTCACTATTGTCCTGGATAGCCCACCTAGCTCCCTCCCTGCTCCTGCAGCCACGCCGCAGCCTCAGACGCTGCAAAGGGTGTGAACGACAGCTCGCTCAGCAGCAGCCCCGCGTCAGAGGGCAGCCCCTGGAGGCTCAGCCCGCTCGGCACCCTGACAAGCGCATCCCCAGCCTGCTCCCCAGCCTCGCCCAACGCCTCCCCACCCATGGCGCCCTCCTGCACAATACGCCCCGCGACTCCCTGCTCCCGATCCCCCTGCCCATGAACCAGCCCACTGCCTGGGTCTTGGCCGTGTGGCCACGATTGATGTGTCCCCCCCGCACTGCCACCCACATCGCCAGCGCCACCAAAGCCGGCCGGCACGCTCCTATCAGCGTCACGGAGCCACTCGGCTTGCTGCTGTTGCTGCTGCCCGTACTGCTGCTGCCAAGCAGCTTGCGGGGTGGCTCCCGGATCCGTTGGTGGTTGCGGCAGCGGCAGCAGCGGGCCCGCAGCCGCTGTGGTGATCTGCCGGCTGCTGTACGGCTGTGCGCCGTGCGGCAGTGCGGCCGACGGTGACGGTTGCTGTGCCTGTTGGGACATAAGCGGCAGGCTGCTGACCAGGTGGGTTAGGTGTGACAGGTCCGAGATGACGAGCGGGTAGGCGGCTGGTTGCTGCTGCTGCTGCTGCTGCTGCTGGCGCTGGCCCTGCAAGTGGCCTTGCCCGGGAACGGGCGCCAGAGCTGGCGTGGCTTGGTGCCGGGGCTGTTGCTGCTGCGGCTGCGGTGGCTGTGGCGGCAACCCTGGCGCCCGCACCCCTCCCAGGCCTCCCCTTGCCCCCTCGCCCTGGGGCGCCAGCGCCGCAGTCAGTGCAGCCACCGCAGGGTCCCCCGCCGCCCGAGCAGCAACCTCCCAGACCCCACCACCGCCGCTGCCGCCTGCCCCTCCTGCACCGCCGCCGCCGCCACTGCTGCTGCCACCACCACCGCCACTAGACAGGCGGGCCAGTCCCTGGGGTCCCCGAGTCCCCCGGGCAGCTGCCCGCTGCTGGCTTAGTTGCAGCTCCGCCAGTAGGCCCCCCAGCGGACCCACACGCTTGGCGGCCCCTGGAGCAGCGCCGCCGCCGCCGCTGCCCCCGCCGCTCCCGTCGCTGCCCCCGCTCCGTACCAGGCCGGCAGCAGCAGCAGCACCAGCACCAGCGGCAGCAGCACCAGCTGCATTCCCGTACGTATCTCCGACAGGCGAGTGTGTGATCCCGGGCGTGTTACGTGGGCCTGACTCTGGCCCAGGGGCCAGATTTGTCCCGTTAGGATCAGCAGCAACGCCGGCGGTGTTCATGGCGTTGGTGGGGACAGCGGCGGCCGCGGCCCAGGGGCTGGTCGCACCGATCTGGTGCTGCTGAGGGCTCTGTAGCTGCGGCGCCTGGATAGCGTGCCACGGTTGCTGCCGGTCTGTCTGTTGTGGCTGCTGGTGGCAGTGCTGCTGACGGGGCATACGGGGGTCTTGCTGCTGCTGCTGCTGATAATGATGCTGCTGCTGCTGCCGCGCCTGTGGGTATTGTCCCGCACCAGGGCTGGCCTTGCTGTCCCCGCTGATATTCCCGTTTCTGCTTCCGGCCGGCCCCACTGCCGCCGCGCCCGCGCCCTGCCCCACACAGGGCGAGTCCGCAGCTGTAGACGGCGATGCATCAGTCTGCATCGCATCCCCGCCAGCGGCAACCCCCGCCTCTGCACCCCCACCGCCCAAGCCATCGACAAGCAGACAAGAGGCCTGGCCACGCCCACCCCCACCATGGCCTCCACCGGCCTCTCCACCGCCGGCAGGGCTGCTGCTGCCGCTGCTGGCATCGCTCTGAGCAGCCGCCGCCGTCGCAACAACCGCCGCCGCCGCCGCCGTCCGTTCCAGCCTAATGCACTCCTGCCCGGTGGGGAGGGACCCAACGGCTTTGGAGCTTCGTCCTTCGCCTACCCCATGCGCACCCCCGCCCCCGCCTACGGCCCCGCCCCATGGCCCCATATCCATTGGCCCAGACGGCTGTTGCGGGGAAGGCGACTGGCTCATATCGCAGCTTGGCGGGGTGCCGCACCCCGCGCTTGTGCCACAGTGCGCCCGCCCTGCACCGTCCTGCTGTGGAGCTGCCTCCGGGTGACCCGCCTCCCCGGCCTGTTGCCAACCCTCCTGCACAAGGTCTGCATCCGGTTGCGGCTGGCCTGGCTGCACGGGCGGTGCCGAGACCGCACCGCTCCCGTCCCCTAGGGCATCCGCCCCGCCGCCGAGGGCCCCGCCGTGCGGGCCGGGGTCAGGGGGCACGGAGGAGCGGCGGTCGGGGAGCAGTAGCGCCAACAGGAAGGACTCGGGCAGGCCCTGGCTGCCCTCGTCCATCGGGTCCCCTCCATCCCCACCGCCGCCACCGCCACCACTGGCAGCAGGAGCAGCAGATGTGCCAGCGGCACCGCCCATGTTTGCAGCTGGGACAGCTGCAGGTGCGGAGGCTTGGTGCTCCGGGACTGGCTGGGACACCTCGGGCGCGCCGAGCAGAGGAGGCGTGGGGTGCTGTTGCAGCCCCTCAGCCAGCAGCGCGGAGAAGGAAGACACCGAGGGAGCGATTGAGGTGGTGATGCCGCCGCCGTACGGACTGTCGTACAGCAGGCTGCTGTACTGCTGGTACGGGTCGAAGGACGAGGCCATGTCGTCCGCAGCGGCAAGGGCCTGCTCTGGGCCTGCTGGGGCAGCGGCGGCGGCTGTGTGGGTGCGTAGAGATGCCCCTGCTGCGGTCTGGAAGGGCACTGCCGGCTGCGCTAGGGTGTCTGCGGATAGGGTGGTTTGATGCTGCTGGTGTTGCGCTTGGTGGCCGGTGGCAGACGAGGATGGCTGGTGCTGGGTCGTGTGTGCTGCAGCTGTGGGTGCGGTCCCGCCGGCCGGTTGCCCTGCCGTCGGTGCGCCCGTGGTCCCAGCTGCCACTGCCACGGAAGCGGCAGGCGCCGCGGTGCTCTCGGCTCCTGTGCCAGCGTGAGGTGCAGGAGCACCAGCAGCAGCACCTGCCGCCGGCCCCGGCCCTCCGCCGGTCTTGCCTGCAGCGGCAGCCCCGCCGCCACTGCCGCCGCGGCTGCTGCGCCTTCCGAACTCGTTGGCCCACTGCGGTCGCAAAAGGGACAGAGTCACACTCATGTTGCAGGTGTGGGTAGCCTTTCAGAACTGCAGATGGAAGGAGTGTGTCCACATTTGGCAGGCAAGGGGCAACTGCTTGGGGCCGCCGCTGTGGGCGTTTCAGGTTACGTATCCCTTCTGGTCACATACGGCGTACGCTCATGGACGCTGGTATGCTGTGCATGGGTCCAAGGCGGCCAGCCCCGACGTGCGTTAGTGTGCAATCACAATCCCTCACCCGTGTTGCTGCGAGCTTGAAGGCGTCCCTGTTGTCCATGCCGGGTTGCTCGGACCTGTGCAAGCGAGCGAGTACCGGCAGCATGTGTTGCATGTAGCAGATGCTGGGTGGTGCGCGACAAGAAAGGCATGGGCAAGCAGCACACGGTGCGGCCGTACACAGTCATCACCTTACGCTCTCTTGCGGGTGTGCAGGCAAGAGCTCGGCCCGATGTGCCAGCGCGTGCAATACGGTGCCTCACGGTGAACCGGCGCCACACGCCTAACTAGTACAGGCAATCGATATCATGACGCACCTTAGTTCATGCTGCAAGTCAAGGGAGTACGCACCTGAGGCGCTTGACCTCCTCCCGCATGAACAAGTTGTACGGCGTCAGCTCTCGTGGCCGCTTGGTGGGCGCTGGCGGCGCGGCGGCGGCGGCGCCGCTGCCGCCTGCCCCCTCGACCGCCGCCGTCCCGCCAGCCCCTGACGCCGCCGCCCCATGACCTCCTGCGCCGCCACCGGCGGGGCCCCCTGTCGCAAATCGTAAATCATACACGGCGTACAGCAAGCAGGGGTGTCACAGTAAGACAGCAAGTCCCAGGGCGCGTGTGTCACTGCGCAGGGGGGCAGGCGACAGCTTTCCGGACCAGCGTCACGGTACAGGTGTAACACGGGGGCTGCTTAAAACGCGCAGCGCCCCAAGCCCTTATCCCTGACAGTCCCCACTTACCCTAGAAAGAAGACCATCGTTTTTCATGCCCTGATCCGCGTCATGTGCTACGCGTACAACAGGCGTGCTAGCCCTGTGCGTGCGCCCAGCACCCCAAGTCCCTGAAACAGCTGTGCACCCCGGAACTAGCCCCACCTGGCCTGCCGGGCGCTTGGACAGCAGGTGCACCTGGATGCTGCAGCGGGCGTAACGCACCCGCCTGGGCACCTGGTGCTGCCTGGTGCGTGCCCCACCATCCGCCCGCCATGCCGCCGTGCTGCTGCTGCTGCTGCCCCTGTGCACCCGCGTACTGGTGGTGCTGCTGGTGCGGATGCACGTACTCGTACGGGTGCGGCGCACCGGACGGACCGTACCCGTAGCCGTAACCGTACGGAGCGCCGTACATCCCACCACCTGGGTGCCCGTACGGAGGTTGTGGGTGTCCACCGGGCCCTACCGGGTACCCGCCCTGCTGCTGCTGGTGCCCTGGCTGTGCCCCCGCAGGCCAGTAGTACCCGGGCGGGCCTCCGGCGGGCGGACCGTACGGCGGCCCGTACTGCCCACCGGGAGGCCAGCCGCCGTAACTTCCATACCGTGCATGGTCGTATGCAGCCGCGCCGGGATGCGAGGGCGGCATGCCACCGTAGCTGCTGCCAGGTGGCGCTCCCCCGCCCTCACTACCGGCCATGCTCCCAGAGCTACCCAGTGCATGGGGCCTGGGGCCGTACGGCGGGCCGCCGCCAGTGCCGTACGGGTCAGACAGGTTGTACGGCGCACTCCATGCGGTGGGCAAGGGAGGAGCCTGGGGTGCCTCGGTGCTGACCCTCCGCATGGGCGGAGGGTGTGGGTGTGCAGAGGGCGGGTGTGCGGATGGAGGTGGCCAGCTGAAGGACTCCACAAGAGGGTGCGGCTGGGGGTGCTGCTGGGAGGTGCTGTGGGGCAGCGGCTGGTGCTGAGGAAGTGCTGCCGGGGCTGCAACATCGCCCGGTGCAGCTGGGGGCTGGGAGCTGGGCAGCTGGGTGTAGGGTGCTTGTGGGAGGCTGGGCTGAATCGCCCCTTCGGCTGCTGCGGCCGCTACGGCTCGGGGCCCCTGAGTACCCGCAGGCGTTGTGACGTGCTCTGGCTGGGACCCGTCCTGCTGCGCTTGCTGTGCGTTATTGGCTGCTGCTGTCTTCCCAAGACCCGCGGACGCGGAGGCCGACGTGCTGCTGCTAGCGAGGCTCGAACCCCGGTGCGTGCGAACGGCGCCGGCGGTGCCGCCGGACGGACCCAACGACGCAGAGGGTGCGCCGCCAGCGGTCGCGGCCGCTGCCGCCGCTGCCGCTGCTGGTGTTGTTGCTCCAGGGGCAGTTCCTACTGCTTCGGGCGGCAGCTCTGGCATTGCAGGGAGCTGCGCGGTGGTCAGCTGCGGGGGCAACGCGGGAGCGGGCGGGGCCGTGCTGTCGGGCGGGGCCGTGCTGTGGGGCGGGACGCCAGCGGCACCCGCAGCGGCTTGGGCGAATGGGCTGAGCGGTGCGGTGGATGGTGCGGCGGGGGCGCCTTGCGGGGCGAGGTTGTGGGGCTGTGCGGGGCCTGTAGCCGCGTGGGGTGCGGCGGCGGGCTGCGGCGGCCGCGGCGGGTGCTGCTGCTGTTGCTGGTGCGATGGCGGTGCGGTGGGCGCTGGCGGCGGCACGGCCACGCGGGTCAAGCGGATCTCGAGGAGCCTGTGGGATGGGGCCATGTGGGCACGTGGCAGACAGGGCCTTGTGGCACGCCTACCTGCAGTGAAATAACACAGTGCCGCGCGCCGCCCCGGCAGGAGCAGTGCAGTGGCAACTTGGCACTTGCACATGGGCACTAACGGTATGACAGCTCAAGGCGCCAGCAGCGTTAAGGTCCACGCCGTGAAACATCCTTATTTCCAGGATGCGTAACAAGGCATGTGCTATAGCACACAGTGACACGGCATGTGCTGTAGCACGCATGTGTCCGTCGGAAATGAAGCGGAGGCGGCGCACACGCACCTTCTGCAGCTGCCGCAGCGGACAAGGAACGGCTCTTCCGGTGCGTTGTTGGGGGGAACTGTGGCCTGGGGTGCCGCACGCGATAAGAGGGGGCCAGGGGTTCAGTGGGTCAGAGGTGGACCGGCAAGAGCCCAAATAGGTCCCAATTCAGGGCGTAAAGCTGTGCATGAACACCACGCCGCGCCGGCTGCATATGTCGGATTCTGTCAACAGAGATGCACGTGGCTCCCGCTTGCAAGACACTGCAGCGAAGCACCTACATCGCCGTACAGGTCCTTGTCCCTTTAGAGCTCACCTCCAGCAGTGCCCCGCAGTCAGGCGCATCACAGCGGATTTGCACCGCCATGCGGGCCTGCGGGGGTTGTGGCGGTTGGTACGGCGGTTGGGGTGCTCCCATGACCGCCGGGCTTGGCCCCGCAGCGCCAGGAGGGTACCCCAGACGGTACGGCTGCTGCGGCTGCTGCGCCATACTCTGCGGGAAGCCGTACCCGTACGGCGGTTGACTGACGTGTACGGATGGCGCTGCCTGGGTTTGTTGCTGCTGTACGGGGGTGGGTGCTGGCGGACCGGGCATGCTTAAGTCAGTGTAGGCGGCCAGCGGTTGTGGAGGTTGCGGCAGTTGCTGCGACGGTTGGGGTATGTCGGTTACGGCTTCTGGCTGCGGCTGCTGCTCCGAAGCCGGGGTCGTGGACGCTGGCACGAGCGTGGGCGTGGAGCTCAGCTCAGACGCGGGGGTCTGGGTGGGCGGCGGGGCATCGGGCCCACCAGCGGCCAGGGAGTGCTGCTGCTGCTGCTGCTGCTGCTGCTCCTGCTGCGGGTTCCATGGAGGGTGCGGCGGCGGCTGCTCCGCTGGGGGCCACGTGTCATCTGGCAGGCCGTGCGCCCGAGGTTGCTGCTCCCCAGGTTGTTGTAGGCGCTCCTCAGCAGGCCTCTGCAGCTGCTGCTGCTGCTGTTGAAAGTCCTCCAGGCTAATGTCTAAGTTGTCGTCTGCCATGCTCTGGAGTGGGGGAGCGCGTCCGCGGGTGCGTGCATCAGAGCGCCCTCACGACCGCTGCTGCTGCGTCCTTAACCAGGAAGTCTCCTTCCATGCTGTGTATCACTTGTGCTGCTCCGCCATTGAGCCGTCTAGTTGCTTTGTGTGCCCCTGCGCACATCTGCCACTGCCCTCTGGGAAGCACGGACTATGTCGCACACGTGTGGAAGACCTCAAGTGCTAACCAGGGGAGTCAGTGTCGCGTGGGTGAGCCAGCATTGACTGTGACTGTCACTGTACTGTAGTCAGTGCTTTAATCCAGCGGGCAGCTCAGCAGAAGGTGTCCGGCTGTAAGTCTCGTTCCAATCAGCACAGCAGCCCGTGTCAAAATCCTGTGGCTGCCACTACACCGCCAAAGGGAGTCCCGCTTCGCTCGTGCAGTATCGCCAGAGCTATCTGCTGGTCGCTGCGCGCTGCAGCAGCTGTTGCGTGGGCGCACTACCGCCTCTGGCATGCGCAAACAGCGGCGGAGGGGCGCGCTGAGACGTCCTTGGTCTCGGGGTCTTGGACGGCCCAACTTGACAGGGGCATGCGACTAGGACGCAATTGCGCCAGAAGTGGAATGTGTAGGGATCAAGAGCCTTGGAAGAATGAATGCAAAGGTTCAATGTCGCGCGGGCTACCGTTTGCGGTGGCGTGGTCTCAAGGGGCTATGTATGCACAAGCTTCGGTCGTCGGATGGCTTGCAAGCCTACTTGCGTGCCGCAAATAACTGTTCCTATGTACCTGCTATGGAGTAACACGAACTGTAGGCCAGCGAGTCGCATCTGTCCGTATGCCAAAGAGGGCGGCGTACTTAGCGACAGCGTGGCCGCAGAGTCAAACGGTCAAGTATGCACACCCCTAATGTATTGCCCTGCTTGCATTGCTCAACGTGTTTTTGTTTCAGTGTATACGTGGTGAGGCTGCGGGCTGCGAGCCCAGGCGGACTGCTGAAGCTTCCGCGAAAGTGGCCCATGGGTCGCCCTGCCTGCGTGGGTCCGGTGCGTGATGAGGGAACAGGGGTGCACACACCCGTTGGTTCTGACTCCTGCCACACATACAACAACTACACCTGAATGGCTCCAGGGGTCATGCTGCACCACGCGCTAGCAGTACCGTATGTGTCGGGGACGCAAAGGGGAATCCAATAAGCTGACGTGCGGCAGGCCGCTCGCGTGTTGCGCTGCCGTACTTGTGATGGGGCACCTGGCTCGCTCCACCGCCAGACGTGCATGCTGAGTGCATGCTTGGTGGTACGGTAGAGTACCAGGTAGTACGTAGTAGTTGCCTGTTATGCAAAAGAATGCGCTGGTGGAGGCTGCACTGGTAGCAGGCCTAGCAGCTCGGGCTTTGCCCCTGGCGATGGCCAAACAGGAGCAGCATGCCTTTGCCGCGGTCTGCACTTGTCTCAAACCGAGCGAGCCACCGTCCAAGCGTCGCATGAGGGCTTACAGCACTCGGGGGAACGAGCTCCAATCTAACACCCCCGCGTGTGCTGTCGGGCGTTGTCCCGTGTTTCGAGCCCTCCCGGCTCGTGCCTAAGGCCCTAGTGGCCATCGCTGTGTCTCGGTCCGGTTATGGACCCCCGGCTTTTGCCCACAGTGTAACACTTGATCACACCTGGACACACAACCAGGTTTCGAGGGAAGGCTGGTGTGCCGAAACAGGGACGGTACGTACCGGTCTCGGTTGCATCTGGGGCATCCCTGCCCAAGGCTAAGCCAACAATGCACACAACAATGCCCAGACTCACACCATCAATGCCGCGCCTCACGTGTCCAAAGCCCTTAATGACTCACTCATTGCGTGCCTTCGTGCTGTGTAGCGTTCCGTTCCACAAATCCTTGGTGTTCTCTCCTGGCCGACAAACTTGGCTTCATCAGCCACATTCTTCCGGCACCAGCACCTACGAACACTAAACTAAGCATGACCACCCAAAAGCTGTGCAGGCAGATCGTGCATGCACGGCATCCTCGTCAGGGACACATCTGACAGGCGGCGGCGAAGACTACTGCGGGAACTGCATCCTGCTGCGTCGGAGGCGCATTAAGAAAGGACAGTGCCCAGGCGACGATACGCGGTATTACGCCCACCTGCCCCCACCGACATGCCACCCACACGTGCCCCGGCCTCCAGGCAGGATGCGATGCAGACGAGGTCTCCGTGTACGACATCAGAAGTACGACAGCACTGGTTTTCGTTGCCCTCCACAGGTGCTCAAGCACAACATGATCAGCAGTACTGCGCGCACGCCTCACTAACTCACATGCGTAAATGACATGCGTAAGGCACATGCGTACCAAACGTCTCGTCGGACAACATAACATCCAGCTCGGGCATGCAGAGGAGCCTTGGACCTAGGAAAAGACAAAACCCTGCACTTATGCCCGCACGACCATCAAATAGTGGAAGAAAAATGCAAGGCCAGGCCGAGTTTGCGAGCTGCGCAACCTCCAGGCCCCTCACCCACTCCTCCAACCGAAAGACGTACGGAAAGCCTTCGAGGTCATCGTTAAGGTGCCCCTTTGGGCAACGGAAGAAACAGCTGCCAAACCTGCTGGTTTCTGCTCAGGAGGCGAGTAAGCTGGTCAGCCCTTGACGACCTTGAAGCATGTTTTCTCCACGCCAGCTGATAAGCCTATCACGCCGTTCCGTCCCCGCGCCGCGTTGGACCTGCACGCATGCGGCACGTGGCACGTGTCATGGCAGCGAGGGGGACAGTAAGGGCATGTCCGATCCCCGAGGCTTCTGTTGATATATATTCTGGGGAGTCGCGGCGCAGTAAGCAGGCAGGAACTACCAGTGCAATTAAGGAACCGACGGAAAGGAGCGCAGGGGGAGGTGGGAGAGGAAGGTGACCAGCGGGCAAAGAATCCGTCAATTCCGCTTCCCGACACACCTGAGCGCACAGTTACCCCACGAAAAGTTGCCGTACACGAAGAAGGCACAGCGGGGGCGCGTCTCGCACTCCCGCCGGCAGGCGCCAAGGCTGGACACGCTCAGCGCCTCCAGGTTGTCGCCGCTCATGTCCACACCGTCCACGCACGTGTAGCGACCTGCACGTACGCATGACACATGGCGCACGCCGCGAAGTGACACACAATCTTGCCACTAGCAATCGATCACGCCAGTGCATTCGGCCTCTTCTCATGAACGCGTGCATGGCGTCTGTCTTGTGCAGGGCCCATGGCGCCAGCGAAGGCAGGCACGTGCTACCGGTAGTGTGCCTGGACTGCCATGCTTCATCCTGACCCCTACCTCCTTGTCGCACAGGCCAACAAACATGCACAGTCTAGGGCGTGAACGTTTGCCCTGGAATGGAAAACAGTGGGAAATCCAACCCCACCGCTGGCCATTGTACAACGGGCGTTTTACGACCAATTTTAAAACGCAACACTTTTTGGGACCCTTAGTAAGTCGATCACGCCAGTGCATTCGGCCCCTAACCCTAGTCCGTCCACCGAACCCCTACCCCTCGCGCGCATGCGCCCCTGCAAGGCACGCCACTGGAAATTCCAACCCAACCCAGGACCTTCCAACCTGCACCCCGCACACCCATCCACCCACCTTCAGTACCCTCGGTGGGTCGTACAAAGCACGTGCCCCCGCCAGCGCCCAGCGTAGGATCCGCCCTCGTCGCGCCCAGTTTGCCCTTGATGGGGTTGCTGCGCTGCTCGCAGTCGCCGTCGTTGGTGTTGTACACGGCAAAGGTGCACCCCGGGGTGGCGCTGCACCTCCGCCTGCACTCCTTCATGGACGGGGCGTACGTGACGGTCGCCTCGGTCGTCCCCGTCACGTTCACCCCGGGCAGGCAGCCTGCAGGGCCCCAACAGTTTGCGGTCAGCGCTACCCTTCAGGTTGAGCAGCAATTGCAGGAGAGAGATCATGTGACCTGCACCATCAGGTGCACTACGCACAGCTGATAGCTAGCCGCTACTTCTTTGCTGAAGGGGCACCTTACAGCCGGGAGTACGGGTCGTAGCCCACCACCCCCTGCGTTGGCAAGCTAAGGATCAAAGAAAGTATCCTTGGGATGGATGGGGTGCAAGGTGCATTGGGTCGGTGACGGGATCATGGTGAATCTGGGCCGATGATGGCCGCCGTGCGGCTGTCAGGCCACAGCCTGGCCTGACGCCTGTGCGTTCCTCGACATATCCAGTTGACAGTTGACAGACGAGCATGCCCGCGCGCTGCACGGTAGTTGACACCACCGTACCGTCACACACCGAGTTTGCATGTTGGTGAAAACCCACACCGTGAGCTGGCAGGGTTCACGCCAGTGCTAGCTTACCGGAGCACGTGGAGCAGGAGGCCGGGCAGGTGACGCTCCGGAACTCGCCAGGCTGCTGCTCTGCGCCGAGGGCCGTCGCCCTCGCTGAGTCGCAGAAGTCATAGGGGGGCCGGGCCAGCAGAGTACAGCACACCGACCCGCTGCACCACTCGTCCCCCAGGAGGTCAGTACACGTGTCTGCATCGTTGGGGCCAAGCAGCGGGGGTGCGAAACCAGCAGGGGACGTATGTACTGAGCAAGGCGCCAGTCGGCCCAGGACCAGGGACCACCATGTCATGTGGTGTAGCAGCAGCTGCGTTTGGCAAGCCAGTGAGTCATAGGGGCAGCTCCAAGGAATTTCTTAGGCGCCTGTTCGCAAACTAGCACATGATTCCACCAATACCGGGCCACCGGCTGCATAGCGCAGGGTTCGTGTGCACAAGCTACCACTTTGTCGGTTGCAGTGTGAGCCAAACGCACAAACAGGCGGTCACCGCTTCTTGCACCCGCACGCCCTTGTCCCCTGGCACACGGTAAGACCCACCTGCGGCCCTGGGAGGGATGCAGAGCCACGTGCCGATTTGCAGGTTGCCACAGACGTTGGGGTTGGCGTCCCTCAGGGCTTCCAGGCTGATCCCATACGACGCAGCAATGCTGTTGCAGGTTTGCCCTTCCAGCGTGAGGTGGAAGAGCGAACCAACGGGGCATGCCTCCGCTGCTAGCAAGAAAGGCATTAGGGTGCACCACATGCGACGCGATTAAGTTGGTGATGCCAGGATGGCCGTCCTACAAAGCGTGCGCTCCGTTGCTGCCGATGCAATGCGATTACGGTAACCGCATCGATGCCGAACTGTGCAGATGCTAATACACATGTTGGTTCACATCGCAGAGAATAAGACGTGTGCAGGAGTCATCCGACATGCCGACCGGCCGCCCAGAAGACCTCATGCTTCGCTGGTCACAGCTGACTCCAGTGGGGCACTGTTGCGCCACTTAGACCCTTGCCAGTAACATGTACCGCGGGCCAGCGCATCGCTTGTCAGGGTACCATTTTGCGCTCGCCGAAACTGGCCCTGCCCATGCGTTCGTGTGCATCAGCACCCAAGGCCCCCAAGACCCAGGTGCCCCCAGCCCCCTCACCTTGGAATGCACCTACAACCCAGGCCTTGCCCCTGTCCATCTCACCTTAGTATGCACCTACAACCCAGGCCTTGCCCATGCCCCCCTCACCTTCCGGTGCTGGTGCTGCCCCTGGTCCTGCCCCTGGTCCTGCCGCTGGCGCTAGCCCTGGTTCTGGCCATGCCCCTGGCCCTGCCGCCGGCACACACAGCTCCTGGTACAGCTTCAGGGCCCCGCAGTTCAGCCCCGGGTTAGCTGCCCTGAGGTCCGCGACGCTGATGCCGTACCAGCTGGCGATGTCGGAGCACGTGTCGCCCGGCAGCACGATGTAGGTGATCTCTCCGGTACAGCTGGCCCCTGTACGGCAAAGGCGTACAGCGGGCGGTTGCCGATAGGGGCACAACACAACGGAGGCGATCATGGGTGCAACTTTGGAGTGACGCTCGCTGCATTGTAATTTGGTCCTGTTCTGCAAGGGCCCGGCTAAAGTGCAATGGCCGGCGGGCAGGTCGCACTGCTTTAATGCTAGGCTGTCCGGCAGTATCAGGGCTCGGGCTCACCTGAAGGCGCCGGGCCACGTGCGGAAGGCGTGGGGAGACGTGCGGAAGGCATGGGGGCACGTGCAGCCGGCGGCAGTGGTGAGGGCGGCGGCGAGGGTGGTGGTGATGGCGATGGTGAGGGCGGGGGCGAGGGTGGTGGTGATGGCGACGGCGACGGTGGTGGCGAGGGTGGTGGTGATGGAGATGGTGAGGGCGGCGGCGAGGGGCCTAGAGGTTTCGAGGGTGGGCCGGGGCTCGGAGGTGGTGGGGCGCGCGGCGGGTCAGGGGGGGTTGGCGAGCTGGGCGGCTCGGGGCTTGGTGGTTGGGGAGGAGAGGCTGGGGGCTCGAGGCTTGGCGGTTGTGGTGCGGTCGGCGGTTGGGGGCTTGGTGGTGATGGCGGGTAGCTGCCATGGCTGCCATACGGGGGCCCACCGTAGTGGGGAAGTTGCGGAGGGTTGGCTGTGTTGGCGGGTCCGTAGCTGGGTGTTTTCGGGGGGTACCCGAGGCTGGGTGCCCCGGGGTAGGCAGGAGGTTCCTTTGGGGGAGTTGGCACTGCTGTTGGCGGCGAGTCTGCAGGAGCAAAAACGCAAAGCGACACATATGAATTCCCCATTGGGCCAAGGGGCGAGCCTACACTGGAGGATCCGGAATGGGAGGGCGTGCGAGGACGGGCGGTGCTGGGATGCTGCAGCTTAGGCCGCCCTGAGTCAGGACCGTAGACCCCTAGACAGTGTACAACATCTGGCCCCGGAACGTTTGCTGCGTGTCCCTGCCTACCTGGCTGTGGCGCGCCGACCCACACGAAGGCCAGGCTGTGTATTACGCCGTTGCCGCTGGTGCTCCGCACCGCCACCAGCTCCGCACCCACCGGCACCTCCGCCCAGCCGGAGACGGTGTCGGGGGAGCAACCCTCGGAGGCAACATCACTGACACCGCCAAGCTCGTCCCGGACGGAGAAGATGAGGCCTGACGGCATTCCAAGGACACAACCGCACGAGCAGTTCCAAGCAGACATGTAAGCGCACTACAAGAACGCACTGAACATATGCTACTTCACGCGTTATGCTGGCCGTCCCAAAGCCTGGCATCGCAGCACCCTTGGGCGTGCCCCCGCCCCCACCTGCCACCGCCTGCTGGCCGTCCCGTGGGTCGGTGCCGCAGCACACGCCCACACGCCGCACGCTGATGCCGTCGCGCAGGTACAGCGACACGTCGGAGAAGCGCAGTATGTCCAGTGGGGACATGCCGTGGTTGACGTCCGCGCTCGGGTAGCTGCAGCACGTGCACAGCAACGCTGCCGTCAGGCATGGGCATGTCGCATTCCTGCCAACCCGTGCATCATGCTGGAGTGCGCCATTGACGTGTAGGGTAACCGCCAACCCTGCAGTTGTGGGATTCTCGTTCGCGGCATGCGCGAACTGTCTGGGCCCCACCTTACTGCCAGCGCCTCCAGCAGCCGGGCTCCTCCCCTGTCCCCCAGCCACGCCTCCAACCCCGCCAGGCGCGGCACAGGCCACGTGCCCCCCGCCGCCGCCCACACGGCGTGCCAGTCGTCCTGCAGCACGGACCCAGCGGCCAGGTCGCAAAAGGAAGGGCTGGAGCCTGCGGGGTACAGGGAGGAGCACGGGAAGGCAATGGCTTGGTGATACCGCCGGATCATGGATGCAGCGCTGAGTGAGTTGCACTGTCAGCGACACACGTCAATGCGCCACCCGCAGCCCCCTTCTGGATGATGGAATGCAGTCCTGCGCAAACCTACCTGCATACGAGGGAAGGGCAGGGAACGCGCGCGGCGGTGATGGCGGCGGAGGGCTCGGGGGCGCGGGCTGGTCAGGGGCCAGCGGTGGGGGCTGGAGTGGGCTGCCAGGTGGAGGCGACGGGGGCAGTGGCGAAGGGCTGGGTGGGCGAGGGGACGGAGGGGAGGGCGCAGGAGGCCGGGGGCTTGGCGGCTCCGGCGGCGGGGACGGCGGTGATGGCGACAGCGGCGGCGCGGGAGGTGGCGGCGAGGGATGCGGCGAGGGTGGTGGCGGGGGCGAGGCAGGGGCCGGGCACTGGCGCTCGGGTGGTTGGTTGGCACTGGGGTTGTAGCGGCAGATGGTCAGGGTGGCACCGGAGGCACTCGGCAAACCTGCAGCAGGTGGGCGGGCGTAACAGCACGGACGGGAAGCGATGCTCAAAAGCAGGGGCAGTTGTAAAAATGTGAAGACAGCAGCTGGGAGCCGGCAGCGGACACTTTACATTGCGTCACTTCCGGTCACTTCCTGACCAGCCTGCCGTGGTGGGCCAAGTGCACCGTGAGGGGCTCCCTTAGGTTGGACTGGTGACAGCCCGCGTGCACTGAATAAAACGTACCGCAAGCCCACAAGGGCACGCCCGCCGCTACCAGGACGCAGCTTTCGTACACCAATGTAACGTAAGGGCGGCTGCATCCGTTGCCCCTTGACCGTCGGAACCCCCACTTGCCTGCCGCATGCAGCACCAGATTGTGGCTGCCGATGTCGACGGCGCGCGCTCCACCGTCCCAGCGCAGCGTCTGGGCCGTCAGCACCGCCTGCGGGTCGGCCCAGCTGGCGGTGCCCAGCTCATCCACAGCACGCCGGACCGCGTGCACCACAATCTGGGGGCGCAAACAGGAACATGTTGGAGACATACTGGTCCGACGGCTATTAGAACGAGGTGCCGAAATAAGGGAACGGAAGCCTGGGATTGGCAAGGGTCAAGCGGTCAAGCTCCCTAAATGCATGCAGCGCAGCGCGGCGCTCGTGAGGCACCCTGCAAACGCTCAGCCGCAACATACTGGGACGGTAGGGGCCAATACATGCATGGGGAACACGATCCAGACTAGACGTCCACGGGCAGATGGGGACGGCGTGCAACACGCAAATCGCCAGAGGCCGACACAAAGAGGTCTATTGTCTACACTGTGCCCTGTGACGGTGCCCCGTAGATCCAGCGAGAGCTGTGAAGTACCGGGCCACTCACCGCCCCGTTGTAGTCCGTCAGGTTGTAAACCGAGTCCGCCACCGCCGAGGGGGACGTCTCACGGCGGTACGACACGTACAGGACACGTGTGTTGCTGGCCAGCCAGTCGGCGTCGATCCGAACCAGCCGCACGGAGCCGGGGTCGATGGGGCTCGCGGGCAGCGGGGCAAGCTGGGGGCATGAAGCACCAGGGGCCAGGAGCAACGCAGGAAACACGGTATTAGATGCGGAAATAGTAGGAATCCGAGAGGCCTTCTCGTGCACAACCGCACCGGTCGTTCTGGCTTCACACGTAGGCAGCGTACTCTGTACCGTCTGCCTGGTACTCACCAGCACCGCGCGGCTGCGTCCCGGCTGCAGGCTGCCCCCGTCCAGCGCCAGCTGCTCCTCCCGCGGCACCCAGCCCAGGCGGGACATCTCGGGGGCGGAGGGGCTGCGAGGAGGCACGGAAGGACAAAAGCAAAGGGGAGGGCCGTCGATTATACTGTCATGACAACCCTATGCGCGTCGCACTGTCGCGGCTATTAAGGGAGCCAACCGCCTGACGACGCAACAGTCGGTTCTAAGCGCGGATAGCTCGCATAGCTTCCCGCCCTGCGACCCACCATGTCAGCCGTGACTCCGCGCTGCCCAGCGGTGTGGTGGGGTCGTCTCCGGGCCGCACGCCCCTCCACGCGGGGTACATGCCCCACGCCAGCATCAGGCTCTGCGGCAGGCAGGATAGGGCCATGTCAGACCACGACTCCTGGAGCCTAGCGCGCATACGGTAGCTAGTCGAAAGTTATGTTCTGTCCAAGGCTGCGCGATCCCAAGACCTCACCTTGATCGCCGTCCTGTCGCTTCCCGCGCTGGCCGCCCCCGCCGTGAGCCACACCGCCGGCCCGCCCACGTACGCCCGGCCCGCCCAGGCGCAGGCGGGCAGGTCGGGCAGCACGAAAACGCGTAGGCCGCACTTGTCGGGGGCGCCGCCGAGGCTCTGATGGGGGTGGATGCAGCAACAGTGGAGCGCAGGTACGGCAAACCGTGGGTAGGGGTCATTACAGGTGTGCGACGGTGCACCCGGTGCTGCTCTTGGCCGTCTTGCTCTAGAAAGAGAGACCTGTAAGCCGCTTCCTTTTTCACCCCTGTCTGAAAGCCACTGTCGTCCGTCCGCCAGTGCAAGTACAGGTACGTACGCCCAGGTCTCACCCTTGCCTGCAAGCTATTCCTCCGTACGGCCCTACAAGGGCTCCCCGTGCCTCACCCTGAGCACCGCCTCGGCCAGCTCCGCCACCCGCTCCGCGTCGCACGTCCTCAGCGCCTCCGCCGCCTCTGGTAGGTCGCACGGCAGTGTAATTGGCTGCAGGTCGCAGCGCGCTATGGAGAAGGAGTCCGTGCAGCAGGCGTCCAGGGCCGCGGACAGGCTGGCGCTGGGGCCGGAGCCGATGGGCGCAAACCAGTTCTGGGAGTACTGTGGTACGGTTGGTAGAAACCCAACCAAGGCATTGAGCATGACTGTGAGCGTTGATATGATGATAACGTTTGTGACCGCAGGTAAAGCCCCTGTGCTGCTATGCTTTGGCCTACTGGTACCAATGAAGACAATTGCAGGTAGCAGGAATTCAGTGGCACGCACAGCGCAGATGCAGCAGCTTTCCTACTCTGATGCTGGTACGCAGGCCTATCTGCCCGCGTCCTGTCCTATTGGACGTTTGCTTCCTGACAAGCTGGGACACACCTGTCTGCCATCTGCAATAATGGTTGCCGCGTCCGCCCCGCACCCGTACACGTGGTACAGCGCCACCTGCTGTGCGCCCAGCAGCGCCCGCCGCCCTGGGCCCGGCTGCAGCACCTGCACGTCCCACACGCGCACACACGTGCGGCTGGCGGGGTCCAGCTCGCACTGCAGCGCCACGGTGGACTGCAGCAGCGGCAGCGCGGCGTCCAGCGTGGTGGCGTTGGCGGCGGACAGGAAGGAGCGCCGGTCAAGGCGCAGGTAGCGGGTGGGTGCGTAGGTGCTGCCCTGGGGCCACAGGGCGGTGGTGTCCCAGGGCAGGACCAGCACAAAGTAGTCGGGTGCGCCCACAGATTGGAACAGAGCCGGGTTGTTGGGGAGGAAGATACCTGGCATGTAGGCTAGCTGGCCGGTAAGTTTGGCTTGCAGCGGCGGCGGCGGTGGCGAGGGTGGTGTGGGGGGCTTGGGAGGCAGGGGGCTGGGCGGCAGGGGCGGGGGTGGCGCTGGCGAGGGTGGCGGCGGTGGGTAGACGGGGCACTCCTCGGCGGCGTTGGTGAAGCGGCAGACCACCACGCGCACGGTCTGGCTGTCCCCCGCGGCGAAACCTGTCAAACATGGAGGGACGGGGGGCACAGCGTTAACATGATTGACGGCAACACGGCAGCTACGTGCTGGCACAGAGGGCACTTCTGCAAGATGCAACGCACTGCGGAGCACATAGCATGGTAGTTGCCATTTGCGCGTGAGAGGCGGGCCCACCTGCGGTCCTGATGACAAGGCGGTACGGCTGCACGCGGATGAAGCCACCGGTGGGCGGCATGACGTAATCCTTGAGCAGCTGCGTAGAGGCGTGACCCGGCCCTGATGGCCCCTTCGACCGCGCGTCCGCTGCCTTCGACACCTGGTGCAGCAGCACCTGCGGGAAAAGGTGCCCGGAGGTAAGAAGCAACAAAGGCGTACATGGAGCTTCCTGGTGGCACGAGCGCACCGCCCACTCCCATCTGCTGCGCAACCTACGGTATCCTGCGCACGCTTGGTGCACCAAGCGTGCGCAGGAGACAATCTTACTGTACGCGAGGACGGAATTTGCGAACAAGATCATCACAGGGTTGCAGCAGCGCACCGTGCGCTCGTTGTCAATGCGCCAAAGCGCTTCGTAGCCGATCCATCACCTTGTCGGCGAATGCCCCAGTCCCAACTAGCTCCAAGTCCTGGTCTGCTCCCTCGGACCGGCGGTAGCTGATGTACAGGTTTTGGTTGTACTGATCGTCGAGCCACGTCGGCTGAATGCGGATGAAGCACTCGCGGGTGCCGTGCTGGGAGGGGACCTGCGCAACGGGCAACCGTGTGACGACCAAACGAAGGTCAAAACGTGTGACAATCAGGATTAGATGTAACATTGTGTCGTGCTTTTACCGCCAGGGAATGTGGGATCACACCATGCACACGGTTAGGCGGCAGCGCAGCTGACGTGCGGCGTCAAGCTAGCACAAAAAGAGAGGTAGAATGCCTCTGGCTCATGCCTCAACAGCCGCCCAAGCGGTGGTGCCCACCTGGAACTCGACCGGTCGTCCAACCAGCAGAGTGCGCCCGTCCAGGTCGCCACCCGGCACAGCCGTGCGCCAGCCGAGATACGCAAGCTGCATGCAACAAGCAGTTGGTAACCGATAACCGAAAGGACCGCAGGAAAATGGAGGGCCGGAAAAACAGCCGCAAACGGTACGGTAACGGTGCATGCCTTTCGCACGCAACCTTCATGGCGTTGCAGATGGCCTATGAGCGATGAGTCACAGGACCAGAAGGCCGCGGCGGCACAAGCACGGTTGCAGCCCTCAACGCCCACCTGTGGCGCGTTGGGGCACACGAGCGCCGCCCCGCTTGCCACACACTCGCTGCACCCCATGCAGCTGGTGGGGTCGCTCTCGTCCGTGTCGGGCCCGGGGACCAGGGGCAGGCCCTGCCCTGCATGACGGACGCCGAACAGGTGCAGCATCTCCTGCGGGGGGGCAGCATACCACACCAAGGGCATGAGAGTTCCGGCCCCCCGGTCTGCCAGGAAAACAAGTTGTGGATGCACAGCGAGGGCCTCCACTGCGCCTAAACAAGTGCAGCTCTACAGGCAACCTGCCAACGATTGGCGTTGCGACTCGCCGTCTTGCATGCCACATGATTTATTGAGGCGTATGCTACCTTCATGGTTCAAGGCCCGAATCGGGTGAGCAGAATGCTGTTGCCCCGACACTACTACACACACCGTGCGCGCACCAGGAACGGGACCGTGTCCCTTCGCACCCACATGCATGACCAGCCACTCTGGCGGCATGTTGAGGCGGTAGAACGCCTGCTGCTGGTTGCGCCGCGCCATGCCCTGCCAGGGGCAGCCGCGGTTCTCCGTCTCCTGCTGCGGCAGGAATACGGAGCGGGCCTGCGCCTCCGCGTACGCCTTGTTCGCCCTCAGCCTTGCATCGGCCGTGATGCTGAGCGTTAGGCTGTCGCACCGGCTGAGGACGCACCCCAAGCTCTCGTCGAGTACATCCTCCCACTCCACGCTGTACTCGCCCAGGCTGCACTGCACGAAGAAAAGCCGGTACTGCCGCAGCCGCTCGCGGAACTCGTCGTCGGACACCTGCAACCAGCAGGCAACACCTGTAAAAGGGCGGCATTAAGCATCCAGGCAGGTAGGACCAGCGGATTCGGCTGCTTGGGCTCCATTAAGGGTAGGTGTATGGTGCTTGGCGCTGCCACTAGCACGCCGCGGCACCAGCAGAGCCCCCTTGCCTGCATGTGTGCGCCCCGTTGAACACGGAACATAAGACGCTGCCATTAGTCGTACACGGCAGCAACAGATGCACTTACGTCCCCAAGTCTGTGTGCGGCAGGCCTGGCTGGCATCCTATGCTTGCTTGCGTACTGCCGTTCGCCCCCTCACCTCCCTCTCGTCAGTGCTAGCACCGTCCTTACACCCGAACGCCAGCCTCGCCGCCACGGCCACTGTGCGCCCTCGAAGACCCTGTGGCGCAACAGCAGGAGAAGGTAAAGCATAAACTATGTACTATGTACTTGACTAGCCGCATGGCAATCAAGCATCTGTTTTCAACGGAACGCAAACAGTAGGGCACGCTGCCCCGCATTTGCCGAACCCTTACGCTCAAACTCCCTAGGCATGATGACTCTGCAACCCCTTCACCCTGGTGGATAGCCACGATGCACGGTATTACACCTCCTGACAACATTCCTTTGTTCGCACGTTAGTACCCCCAAACGCACCACTTCACTGGTGCTCAGCTGCACGTTGCTGACGACGTTGAGCACGCTGGCACAGCTGCGGATGGACGGCTGACCAGCAGGGTTTGCCCCCTCCGCCCCCTCCCCCTGCGTGTCCCGCAGCTCGCAGTCCAGGGTCACGTCGTGCCCGGGCGCTGCGGCAACGGCGGCCAGCTGCCCTGACACCACGCTGGCGGTGGGACCCAGCAGGTACGTCACAGGGCAGGGGTCCTGCACAACCTGTATATGGGACAAGTATCCAAGTGCGTTTTACACAAGTACACCTGCACCTGTGTACCTTACAGGATTCCCGTTGGCACGCGACTGTTGCGCCAGGTTGCGCCTTCGTGTAGATTGGATCAACTCATGCTCGCCGTGGCAGGCTGGTCCCAGGGCTCCCCTGGCTGTTCCTTGCATGGAACTGCGCGGCACGTGGCGGCGATGCACTTGTGCAACTGCTTCTCATGCTTCAAGGCAGGCCAGCACCCCGCCCCTGACGAAGCTGTGCCCCTCAACCTCCTCTCGCCGGCCGCCACCGAGGCGCAACCCACGAAGGAAAGGTGCATATCCGTACAGTCCACAGTTGCCATCTGGCAACGTATTACGCACCAGCAGGTAGGTGTCGCTGCCCTCCTCCACGATGTAGTCCAGCACCCCCTCCAGCCGCACCCACGGGGCGGGCAGGCCGGGGCTGGGCCGGGCAGGGGAGCCCCCCGCCGGGCAGCCAGTGGTATCACCGGTGGCGTGCAGGTGGCGGGCCGCGTGGGCGCGCCCAGCCTCACTGGAAGCCAATAGTAGGACTGGGGGGTGACAAAGGCGAGTCGGCAGGCAGAGGAGTTTTGGGCCCAAGGCGCGTAAGCAACACGGCGTGTGGTCCCATGACCACAGTCCGAACATAGATGCTGCTACTGTAAATGTGCCTTACCGCACACAAGGATGCCGGAAACCCGCCATAGCGCCAGGGGGTGCATTGAGCACGCGAGCGAAGCGGCGCGCCAGCAGCCGCTTATGCAGACCGACAAGCAGCCATCAGAGACGCTGAGCTTAAGCAAGTATCGCGCGCAACCAGGACCCACTACGTGCCTCGGCTGTTTGCAACCATACGCCCTCGCGCGCTGTCAAGCACACGGTCGCCAGTACCACAAGGACAGCTTGTCACGCCTATCAGATGCTGATTTTCGCATGCTGGCATCATGCGTGCAGAACTCAGTACGTACGATCGGAGTTCCAGGCCGTTAGGGTGGTTGGGTCCACTGCTTGGATTAGAACGAACGGATGAGAGCTAATAAGCATGAAACATATCGTTGTTAATTATTTAGATTCATGTAGCGTTCCGGCCTCTCTTGCGCACCGACAGTCTGACAGACATCCGCAGACATCATCTCTCTATTATAATATGCGGCTCTATGAAGCTGCGGCGCGTCGGTGCGGATGGCATGCCATGGCAATACAGTCAGAAATTATCCCGTGCAGTTCAGCTGACGAGTTACACTGAACGGTAGCACCCTGGCTCCCTTGGTGCAACCCTTGGTGCAACCCTTGGAGCTCTCTTGGTGCAACCCTCCCTGCCTCTGCAACAGGTGCACTCTCCGCTACCGGTCTGTGCTGGCAACTCACTGATACTGCCTTGCATGCAGTGCGCTTTGCATGCAGAGGGCGCCGTTCAAGGACGTTTTTGCTTGCCCTTGAACCTGGCCTGGTGACCCTTCGGACAACATCGGAACACGTGGGTACCTGAACGGTATACCCTTGTCCTGATCGGCGGTCGACTTGCAAGGCCTGAACAGCCTCCACTCATGATCACAAAGCTGCGCATCACACTGCTATAGTTGCCGATTTGTCTCCCTCTCCGCCGCAGCCATGCGCACATGCCGCAGTTGAGGAGCCTCCCTGCAACGCATCTCTGCGAACCCGACACAACTCTCGGCCACGCTCCTGCACAGGGGGACTTTCCTGATGCAGGGCCCCGCATGCCATGCACATACCGTCAGCGGACATGCGATTACAGCCCTGCTGCAAAAAATGCACTCGCGGGACACTTGCGTCCAAACCCCGCCCCGCATGCATGCAACCACGCACGCAAGCATATGCTGCGCGCCAAGAAGCGCTCATCCTGCGCCTTGGCCACCCCGCCGACGCCTCTCAGAACACTTGATTCATACATGAAGCCTGCCCCTCATCACTGACCTACACCCTGCACAGGCGCATCGCCGTGCGCATGGCCGTGCAGCAACGCCACACAATGCGCGCACGCTCCTGCCCAGCCTGCCACCTTCTACATGCACTCGCTGCCGCCCTCGAGTACAGCTGGACACCCAGGGCCGTACACAAAACCTGACCCAATTGCTGAGGCAGAGTGAGGATCCTGGAACTGCTGAAGGCCCGCACCGACGCATCCCGCACACGCTGCTCCTCACTCCAGCTCCATCCCCTCCTCCTCCTCCTCCCCCTCCTCCCCCTCCTCCTCCTCCCCCTCGTCCTCCTCCCCCTCCTCGTCCGGCTCCTCCCCCATGCCGCCCAGGCCCCGCAGCAGCCGCGCCATGGCCAGGTCGCCGGCCTCACGGGCAGCCTCGCACGCCTCTTCAAACTGTGGCATGGGAGTGCGGTGTGGGCTTGTATGTGTTGATTGGTAAGCGGAACACGTAGCGATTTGAGCAGTTTGCAGGTGGACTATTGTCACCAGAGGCATGCATGGAGAGCGCAGCGTGCACATGATATCCATTTGATATCTCGACTAACAGGCTTCCCCAGCCAAGGAAAACAAAATAGTCTTCACGCCAATTGCTTCACGCACATGCTCCTAGACACGCGTAAGCCGCTTCTTCCCATCATACACCTGGCAGGGCGCTAGGGGCCATGGGTTGCATGGAATGAAGGACAGACGCTCACTGCAACAATGGGCTGAGGCAAAGCGTAATAAAACCAGCGTGGCGTCGTGGCCCGCTCACCTCTCCGGGGCAGCCTCCCTCCGTCACCATCCACTCCACCAGCTCCTCGCTGCAGTGCGCTGCGGCGGTGACCAGCGCCCCGTGCGGCCACTCGCAACCCTGCGCCCGCATCCACCGCACAGCCTCCACGTTGCCGGACCTCAGCACGTGGTCAAAAACCTCGCCGGTCAGCAGCTCGCGTGCCCGCTCCCCCACATCTCCAGCCGTCCCGCCTCCCTGCTCCCCGCCCCGCCCACGTGCCTCCCGCTGCCCGCCGCCGCCGCCGCCGCGGCCACGGCTGCTGCTCCTGCTGCTGCTGCCCCTTGGTCGGGAGCGCCCCGCTGCTGCTGCCGCTGCTGCTCGTCCACCCTCCTCCTGCTCCTCCTCACCCACAGCCCAGCGCAGCACGTGCAGGTGTCCGCCCCGTGCTGCGTACAGCGCAACATCCTTCCACCATTCCTCACCTACCGCCCCGCCCTCAGCAGCAACAGCCTCCGCCACTGCCTTCAGCAGCTCCAGCTCGCCCCTCTGCGCCAAGCCCCTAACACACGTCGGCCCCGCCCTGCACCCCTCACCGAGCAGCTGCCGGAACAGTGGCAGGTCCTTGGAGGTGGCCGAGATCTGCATCCAGCACGACAGGATGCCCCCGTCCACACCAACCCCGCGCCCCTGCAGCCACTGCACCCGGGCGGGCAGGTCGGCGCACTTGCGCAGGAAGCCGACGCAGCACGTGCTCAGGTCCGGCGCCACCCCCTGCTCCAGGACCCACTCCACCTTGGCCTGCCAGTCGGGCGTGGGGCTGGCGGCGGCGCAGTGCAGCAGCAGAGCCTTGCTGAACGCGTCCAGCTGCTGCACCCTTGCCCGCGCCTGCTGCTGCTGCGCCGCTGTCAGCTCGATGCCGCCGACGTCGGTGTTGCTGCCGCTGCTGCTGCTGCTGCCGCCGCTCGCCACAGCGCCAGCGCACACGGCCTTGAGCGCCCTCAGGCTGCAGCCGTACGCAAACTGTGACACCTCCAACCTCTTGCAGCTAGCCTGCGTGAGGTCCATAACGTACTGCGCAGCGGCCCAATGCCCCTCCCTGGCCAGGTCGTTGACGCAGCTGTCGGACTCCCAACCGTTGTCCAGCATCCACTCGCACACGTGCCGGTGCCCGCCGATGGCAGCTGCCGCCATGGGGTCGTGCTCGGGGCCGTTACCCGTCACGATAACCGACAGCCCCGCGTCAACCAACTGCTTAACCGCCTCCAGGTGGCCGCCCGCCGCGGCGGCCGCCACGACCCTTGAGCTGTACTCGTCCTCCTCCAGGGCGGGCTGCAGGTCCTCTACCTCGTCTAGGAGCTCGGAGCACAGGTCCGCGTGCCCCGCTCGCGCTGCCGCCGTGAGCACCTCTGCGTCAATGGTGCAGCCCAGCGCCTTCGCGAAGGTAGTCAGAGATGAGGCGTCGCTGCCATTGCGCGCCATGCAGCAACGCAGGGCTCTGCGCTGCTTGAGTGTCAGCGCACGCGCGGCGCCGGACGCGCCCCAGCGGGCCGTGATAGCGTAGCTGGGTACGATGTCGGTTTTGGTGTTCACTTTGACTGTTTTGTGCTCGGGTTTGTTGAAGCTGCGGGCGGCGCGCTTGGTGACGAGGCGCACATTGCATGCGACCTCGTTTGCGGGTAGCAGCTCGACCACATGATTGACGCACTTGTCCGGAAGGTCAAGCAGCCACCAAGGTTGGGCTGGGGCGCTTTTTGGCTGCTTCCGAGACTTGCGCGGTGCGGCGACCGCCGAGGCGCAGGGCTTCACGCCCCGCTGGCAGTCTTGCAGCTTTCTTTGGCTGCGCGTCAACATGGCTACGGCGTTAAATATCGAAGTGTTTGTATAGAGTTGATGCTAACGCATGTGGTTTGGCAGGTCATGGTAGCAGTTTGGGGGCAGCTCCGGCGCAAAGCTGTCCTTGGACGGTACGGCACCCGAAATTCGTAAGCATGGCGCCGACACTGCCGCGCTGACGCGCAGTGCCGAAAGCACCCAAGCCAAGGGACCCATAGAGATGTCTTTCCCGTTTCACACACGCAAGACGTGTAGTTTATCTCCATGTTTGTGTGTATGGCCTTCGCATTGTCAGGCTTCGTATCCTCGTATACTGGTATCACCTACCACCATCACCTATGAAATGCCACGTGCCGGAACTAGAACCACGGCTATCTGCCAGGTTCCCAATCCTTCCATTCCCACACGCCAGCGGCCAACATACCCTGAACCACATCATCAAGGAACCGTGATTCGTATCACTTACTCTTTTATAAGGACATTACGGCGCCGTATGCATCCTGTGTAGGTCAGTCCTATCATCTGCCCCCGTTCGTGCCATGCGCATGCACGCCTAACTGATCCGCGCCCAACAGGAAGACTACGCAAAGCACTACGTCATGTACGATACTGATTAAGCCTCATCAAGTCCAAGAAGCTATGAGTACAAGCGCCTTCCACCTTACTTCCCCCCATCCCTCCGCCATCCTGCACTGCCCAGCAAACCCCTCAGCGCCCTGCCCCACGCCCCGACCGTCTCCCGCACCGCCCTACCCCTGGCCGCCTCCACCCTCTCCTGCTCCCGCGCCACCATCGCCGCAACACACACGTACAGCGACGGGTGCAGCCACCCCACCTGCCCGCGCCTGCCGTATCCGCCCCACTCGAAGTACCAGCCGCCCACGTCGTGCGTGCCCTCGCGCGGCGGGAAGAGCCACGTGGGGGAGGGCAGCAGGTGCGCCCGCACGCAGCGGCACAGCAGGCGCAGGCGGCCCTCGCTGGAGGCGTCAAAGAAGTGTACCGTGCGGACGCCGGGGAAGGCGCCGCGCACAATGAGGGCGGTGCGGCGGCCTGTAGGGCACGGCGTCGCATGCGAACACAAGTGTAACAGGGTGGCCGTGCAACAATGGGGGAGCAGAGTTCTCTTGCATGGTGCCTACTGCAATCAGTCTTCAGCAGGGCCAGCTATTTCAGCAGCATGGGCTCAGAGGTGGGTACTGAGTAGTACCGGGCGGTGGGCAGCTGGCGCCCAGCCGGCAACACTAGAAGTGTGCGGTAGCGGTGGGGATGGCACGCTCCCGTGGCATGACGCCGCGCCAACGCCATGCACATAGCCCACTTACGAGGCCTCGGCACCCGTGCAGTCACAAACACATGCATGCCTCTCCATTACGCACTGCGACGCACACGCACCTGTGGTGTCGTACACGTGCCGCCCCTCCACGCCCGCCGCCAGCCGCCCGCCAACGTACAGCTTCATGCGGCCCTCCACCACAGGCCCGAACAGCGGAACCATGGTGCTGTTCTTGTCCACACCACCCCCGTCTCCGCCGCTCCCACTTGTCCTGGCGCTTCCCATGCCAGTAGCGCCCCCTCCGCCCCCGCTCCCGGCCCCCGCTCCCTCCCAGTCCCTCGCCCACCCCTCCCTCGGCTTCTCCTCAAACGCCCCCAGTACGTCGTACAGCCGCTCCCGTACGTCCTGCCGTACGGCCTCCTGCGGCGGCTGGTGTACAGCAACCGCAGCCACATCGGACCCGACGGTCATCTCCAGCACCGTGACGCCAGGGGAGTCCTCGTCGAACGGCCAGCCCCCAGGGGCCCTGGCCGGGTCCGGCTGGGTCTCCTTGGGCCGCTGCAGCGACGGCTTCCTGGCCTCCTCCTCAGCCTGATGCTGCAGCGTCAGCCGGCCCGCCTCTACCAAGCCTTGGAGCTGCCGCGTCGGCGCAATGCCAGCTGGCAGGCCCCCTCCCCATCCCCCTCCCGCTGCCCCTGCCCCTGCCCCTTTACCGCCCTCAAGAGTATCCCTACCCGCAGCCCCATGGAGGGTCGAAGAGATTGACCCAGACGCTTGTATTGCTGCAGGGGGATAGGACACGAGAGAAGGTGAGGTGGGCGGGGCGGGCGCCCTGCGTTGCCACGCCGCCCGCGCCGCCGCGCCTCCCAGCACCGCCCCCGGGTCGCGCGCCTGGACGGCCTCCGCCGCAGTCACAAGCGACACCTGCCATGCCGCGTGCACAGTAGTGAGTAGTGGAACCATGCAGCACCTCAAAGGTTAACGTAGGTGAGCGCACACGTGTGTACAATGTTGCTCCCGACCGGGACCCTGACCGTGCAGTGTAGTTTATGGTTCACAAGCGAAAGCCTCCCGGTATATACGTGCGAGCCAGGATGGGTGCAGAAAAGACATCATGACAGTGAGCTCAACACCACTGCAAACCACCCCCTGCCCCCGCTCGCACCTGCGTGCTGCGGCGCTGCAGTACGGCAGGGTCCGGGTAGAAGCCGTGCAGGTCCAGCAAGCCCCGCAGACGGCTGTACGCGGGTACGTACTGCGCCACCGTCGCCGACTGGTCGCTCCGCGCAACTGTGTCCGCCGCCAGCTGCAGCAGCTGCTCGTCCGACAGCTGCCGTACGGTTTCGGAGTCAAGATCGAGTACGTCGGCGGGCGTGACGCCTGCGGCGGCTCCGCGGGTGTCCAGGGAGGGCAGGGGCGGCGGGGGCAGGATGCCGGCTGCCTCCATGGCAGTCGCCTCGGCAGCATCAATGGAGCTGTGGGTTAGGTCGGTGGGGCTGTGGCTTAACAGGTGGGAGTTGCTTAGTGTGGCGGCGGCAGCGGCGGCGGCGTCGCGGACGTGTGGCTGTGGTGTCAGGGGCGAGGCGGGCTGAATGACGGAGACCCCATGTTCTTGCTGCTGCTGCGGCTGCTGGTGCTGCTGATGCGGTGGCTGGTGGAAGGGAGCCTGCTGTACAGCTGCTTGGTCCATGGTCGGTTGCGCCTGGGTTGGGAAGGCGCCGGAAGGCCCCGGTGCAAGGGAGGACAAGCTCGGTACCCTCCCCTGCCCCGGTGTGGGCTCCGTAAGGTTGGAAGCCCCCAACTGCCTTGCATGCGTTGCACGTGGGTAAACAAGGGGCTCAGCTGCCGGTGGTGTTGGGTCTGCGCTCTGGGTCAACGTTTGGGATGCCTCCGGAGGCGTGTGCTGCCTGAGCGTCTGTGCCGAGCAAAGGGTAGCAAAGGGGTCGGGCGGCTCCGAAGAGGACGTCGCTCCTGCAAGGTGGGATGCGCGGTCGTTCGGTGCACCTGTGTGGGGAAGTGGGGAAAGCAATGGTAAGGCGGAAGGTAGTGGGTGTCAATGCAGAGCACCAGGAAGGAAGCAGCGTCCCGCCGATTAACGCGCTAGAGTATGATGTGCAAGTACAGTTAGTACAGTTAGTACGAGCATCAGAGGCGAAGTGTGTAAGTTCGGATCACGGCCCTGTAGGTGCACATGTGCGGGTGCAGGCAAGTGCATGTTGGGGCCACGGCAAGACTGCAGTCCTTCACTGCACAAGGGCGGTGAAAAGCAGTGTGCAGCTGCCACGCGGCCACACCGCCACACGCAACCCTACCTGGCGGCAGCATACCTCGCTGGACTTGAAGGCCCTCCCCGTCAGGCGGTCGGCCCCCGCCCGGGCCAGCCCCGATCATGGCCGGCTCCTGGGAATTCCGCGTCAAACAGGGGTAATAGCGCTCACCTCAGTGGCACCGAGCACGCATATTTGGTGTGTACAGCAGCTGAAACACAAGGCAGCTGCCCACCGCCTCTTGCGCTGCTGCCCAGGATGCCACTTCCTAACACGCCGGGGAAGCTTGCCCGCTGCTGTGCAACACATACACCACTATACCTTACGGTACACCGCTCGCACACCGCCTAGCTCCTGTCCTCTGCGACAACTGCACAAATCGTGACGGCTTACTCCTTACAGCATGAACGTCACCTCATGCCTGCCCCTAAACTAGCCCTCGCCCCTGAAACTCATCCACAGCTGCACACGCCCTTCGCACACCCACCCTGAGCCGCACCACCCCCAGCAGCGTGCGCCCCGACACCAGGTGCATCAGCTCCGCCCCCTGCTGCGGGCCGCGCCGCAGCTCGCCCTCGAAGCAGCGGGGCAGCTCCCCGGGCTGCAGGTCTAGCCTGAGGGGGTGGGTCAGGGCGGGGCAGAGGTGGGGATGGGGATGGGCAGGTAAGGACACGCAACACCCGCAGGCCAACCGTACACCAGGGCAGCTGGAAATCTAAAGGATGGTGGGGTGGCCAGCCCCATGCATGACGACGCGCACTACTGCGGATGGTGTAGGAGTTGTGTACTACGAATTGCATGGGGGCATGGGGCACACCTTGCCCGTGACACGCACCTTGGCCCCAGGTACGCGTGCACCAGTGCGGCGTGCAGCTGGCTCTCGAACTCGTGCGAGTACTTGCGCAGGTAGTACTCCAGGGCGGCGCCGCGGCCTGGGGGCGTGGGGGCGTGGGGGCGTGGAAGTTTTGGGGACGTGGGGGCGTGGGGGCGTGGGGCGGTGGGGGCGGTGGGGGCGTGGCGGCGTGGGGGCGTAGGGGTGTGGGGGCGTGGGGGACTGGGGAAGCGGCGACAAATCAACATGACTAGTCCAGGCGGTGATCAAGAGGCCAGCAGCCAGCACCAACGCCAGAATCTCTTTACTACGGCACGAGGACAAGGAAGGCACGGCGCGATCAGCCCCCCTCCACCTGCCCTCCCAGTGCGCCTCCCACCTGCCACGGGCTCCCTCCGCGGCCGGGCCATCCAGTCCCCCACGCCGTAGCGCCACGACCGGAAGTCCACGTGGCGCAGGGAGGAGGCGGTGGTGGAGGCAGAGGCGGAGGCGGCGGCGTCCGGGGTGTCCGGTTCGCGCTGGTGGTGGTCCCGTTGGTCGTGTGGAGCGCTGTGGGCCTGAGGGGCACCACGCTGCCTGCGGCACCACCAGAATTATATGGTGGAAGCGGTGTTGGGTGCGCAAAATCTGCCTCTAACAGTTGCCTCGTCATGCCTTCAGCCCAGCGCGCACAAACGCTCTTACAACACCCGCCAGCTCACACGGACCCTGTCCCTGCACCAACGCGCCCACCTGCCCACACGGTGCGCCTCCTCCGCAAGCCGCCGGTCGTACTCCCGCCTGCGTGCACAACACGGGCAGGGGTTGCCATTACAGCTACATGTGGCTCCTCTTCACTCGCATCCCCTTTGCTGCGGGTTGCTGGAAATAAAGGCGCAAGCCCCCACCGGCACCCTCTCGGACTCGCCTCTGCTGTGGGTTGCTGAGCACCTCGTAGGCGGCGGCCAGCTGCACGAAGCGGTCGGCGGCAGCAGCCAGCACAGACTGGTCATGGCCCGTGCCGGCATCTGCTTGGCGGCCTGTAGCAGCGGCGGCAGCCGCAGCAGAGGAGGCAGCCAAAGGGGAGGATGCAGGGGGCGGCCTACGCCCGGCAGTAGCGGCAGGCGTGTGGGTGTGGTGTTGCTGCTGTCCTTGCTGCTGCTGGCGCTCCTGCTTGCTGCGGGCTGCCACGGCGTCCGGGTGAAGCTCCTTGGCGCGCTGTGCGAGGGCGCGGGTGGGAGCGGGGTCGAGGTGGCAAGGGTCGGGGCGAGTTCAGGGCATTGCCACGGTTGGTGGCGGGGGTGAGGGCGCGGGCGTAAACTTTGGGACAGGGGACCGGCAGAACGGAGGGACTAGGACAACAAAGAAATGTACTGGTAAAGGCATTCTACCAGGAACCCACCTCTCTGAACGCTGCTTTAATGGCGGCCAGGTTGGCGTCCCGCGGCACGCCTAGCACCTCGTAGTGGCATGGGGGCGCCGGGCGGCGGGTTGGGGGCAGCCGCGTTTGCGAGCCGCCCCCACCGCTGCCCTCCCTCCCAGTACTATTCGTGTTACTCCTGCTGCTGCTGCCGCTGTCGCTGCCCCTGCCGCGCGCGGACCAGCCCTCACTGTCGCTCATCCGAGCGTAAGACCGGGTGGTAGCGCCGCTGGTTCCGAGCACGTTGAAGGAAAATGCATATGCGGAGCAGGAGCATCCACAGGTGTTAGTGCGTATATGGCACGTGCCCAGAAGTGATGCTGGTGGCAGGAGCCGTGCTGTGGCATCGCTGCTGGTGGCCCCTGCCCCGGTGCCGGATGACAGCAGCGGGCGGAGAAGCGCTGCTGCCGGACCTCCGCTGCTGCTGCTACCGCCGCACCTCAGCCCAGCCAACATAGTGCTGCAAGGTATTTTTGTTAAATGTTTGTTTGGCAGCTAAGTACCAGCAGGGTGGCCTGGTCCTTGGTATGGCACAAAGCTGTGCCACGTGGTGACCCTGGGGTCTGGTTGTAAGCGGGCAAAGCGCGAACTACATGTCCAGCGCGCATATGTTGAAACTATAAATTCAAAAGATACTATCTGCGCGTCTGCTATCCTGCTCGCCAGCATGCATTGGGCAACGCGATGAACACGTTCCACGTAAAGGCGATCGTAGGCCAGGCGGAAGAACAATATGCTCATAGAACAATATAAATCAAACGGTGTATACACTCAGTGTCATCAAGCCTCCTCTAATATGCTACTTGCATCCCGCTGCGCCCGGGATCCCGCGCACGCCCCTTACTCCCCTGAGCCTTTCCCCTCTCCGGCACACGCGCATACAGACACCGCTCTCAGCAGCCATGACGATTGACCTGCTTTACTTCTTAGATACAACAAGGTTGACACCTTTAGTTGATCCAGGCCACGGCACGGTACTTGCTGTCTTGAGTGTCATCGGCTGGCTTCTACCAACCAACCCCCACAGCTGCCGCAGCCCACGCTTGGACGGTCCGAGCAGCCCATGTGCCGTCGCCCGCATCAGTTATCCCAGCCATACTATCAGACAGCGCCAATATCAGTGCAATTGAGCATTGTAAAGTTGGGAGCAACAGGTCTCCTGGCTTTCAGGGAGGCATCCTCTCGACAGGCTTCCTGAGGAACACGCCCCTAGAATCGCCCTCCCGCCGCACACATCGAGGAGCATCTGCTCCCAGGCCAATACGTTGGTGGCCTTTTAATCCGGCATGGCAGGCAGCCTGACCGCCGAGCAGGCCCGCAGGATCAGCCTCATCGAGGTAAGCCCCGCCTGGTGAGGGCCTGCCCTCCAGGAGCGCCGCTTGCGAGCGCATTGCACTGCTGCAAGTGCTTCTTGAGCATGCCCAGTTATGATAATGGCGTATGCATCATTTCTGCAAACGTGAAGGTGCTGCTTGAGGACCTGCGGGAGAGGTTGCCAGGCCTGCAGCTTGAGGGCCCCCCGGAGGATGAGGCCGTGCACTGGTGGGTGCGTGCTTGGGTGGCGGGCCGTGTGGGTGGCCCCCCACGTGCATGGATTGGCGGGTGGACGGGAAGCTACGCAGGGAGGAGGCACGCCCGAGGCCGCCCGGTGCACCCCTAGATGGTGTCTGTGACGCGAAACGTTGTCAATTGTGCTTACGCCATGGCGCCGCCAGGAGCGACGCCCAAATCCGCAGCTGGTTCGCGGACCAGGAGCACCCAAACCACAGCCAGCACCAGCAGCGGCAACAGCAGCAACCGCAACTGCAGGCAACACACACCTCGGCACCCCAGGGGCGGCTCGTCCCCTTGGCTGACGCGCCACCTGCCAATCCAGCACCTCCCTCATACCCCACCACATCTGGCTCCAAGCACGCCAGCCAGAACACGCCGTCCGCGGCGCCGCCCCATCCTTCCGCGGCGCCTCCCCCACCCTTGGTGCCCGCGGACGCACAGCTGTTCGCAAAGTGGTTCCCGGGCCTGGCGCGCAGCGGCACCGCCACCACCACACCCAGGTACGCACTGTACTGGCAAGGCGTTGGTGGAGGTCACGCGGGGTCGAGACAGGGCACAACCGGCGTTGGGGTCACACCGCGCGCGTCTACCCAACCAGCATTTCATTGTGGCTTTAAGGTACCGAGCTCTGCCCTCCTGGCCGCAGGCCTCACGTACCTTGATCATAGGGGTCACACAGCTGAGGACCCGCAAGCATACCTGTCGCTGCACAGCATTTTGCTCAGTGTGTGTGCATGGCTGCTGCCCTGCTGGCCGCAGGCTGCGCGTGGTGGCGCTGCACAGCGCGGGCAACAGCGAGGACATGTGGACGGCGGAGGGCACGGGGGCGCGCAGGGCGCCCAGCCCGCTGCTGGTGCGTGGGCAGGGGGCAGAGGGACACGGGTGGCACATGGGGTTACAGTGGGCGAGTGCCCAGTCCTGAGTGCGCCCCGGGCCGACGACGCCGTTGCAAGCAGAGAATATGGTGGACTGCAGGACTTGCGCCCTGCAGCAGCTCACAGGCATGCTGCCGTCTATTACCATGCACTATCCCCATCCACATGCCCTGCCTTTGGACGCTGGTCACGCGTTGCCCCGCCAGGCCTGGTGCCGCGCCAGTGGTGTGGAGCTGCTGGCGGCCCAGCTGCCGGGCAGGGGGGCGAGGCGGGGGGAGGAGTGCTTTACCACAGCTCAGGTGGGCCCATACACTGGCCGGTGGTCGGCGGAACTTGATTAGCACAGGGGTTCCCACGCACGTCGGTGAGATGGCTTTTCGCTCGGCAGGGAGTATCATGCAAGATATGCATTACGCGCTTACTGCGCCCTCCTTACTCCCAGGACGCTGCGCGGGGGCTATGGAGCGCGCTGGCTGGCCCCCTGGCGTCGGGCGTGCCGTACGTGCTGCTGTCGCACAGCATGGGCTGCTGGGTGGGGCTGGAGCTGCTGCGCCTGGCCAGGTGGGGGCGTGGGTGGTATGGCGGACAGGTGCGGACGCTCTGCTCGGGCAGGGTGGGATGCGCGCGGTAGGATTGACAGTGGGGTAGCGGGTCGGCGCAGCCATGCGCCGCCAACCTCATGTATGTTGCGGGGCTGGAGCTACGGCAGAGCTGGTCCAGTAAACCGTGGTGTGGTCGTTTACCGTGGTACGGTCAGCTACGTTAACCACATGATGTGTTGCACACGCGGCGGTGCACAGCTGGGGCCCTGACCCACTCGCCAACCATTCGTAGGCTTACCTGACGTCTGGACGAGCCTGGACCCACGCCCAGCATCCCACGTGTCTAACGACGTCGTACCATACCTGTTTGCGTGCAGCTCCCACGGGCTGCCGCTGCCCCGCTGCTGGTGCCTGTCCGCCATGCCGCACCCCGACGTGGAGGAGGAGCGGCGGCCCTGGCGACGCAACCGCGGGCTAGGGGACGCGGACTTCAGGGTAGGGGCACAAAATCACTAGTGTGGGGGGCGTCGAGGGGTGTACTTGCTGTAGAGGGCGGGAGCGGGGCGCGGGCATGTTTTACGGGCGGGTGAATGCACGCAGGGTGGGTGGTCGGTAGTAGGTGGGGGGTAAGCTCTGTCGCCCGGGTGGAAGCGCTGCCTGACTGTTGCGGAGGCAGGCTACATGGGGGTTTGTTTGTGGTTACCAGGGTGCTCAAGCGCCTGATGACCAGCACCGCCACCTTGCGCATGTCCGCTTGCAGGAGGAGGTGCGCGGCTGGGACGTCAGCGAGGTGGTCTTCGATGACGGCATGTGGCAGGTGCGTATCGGGTGCGGTGCGGGATGTAGGCGGAAAGGGCCTGATACAGTTGCAAGCATATATGTGGCAGGTGCGTGTGTCTGGGGCCCAGGATAAGTCGGGACCAACGAGTGGAATAGCTGCTCCGTGGCAGAAACGAAACCGCCACTCCTGCATGCGTCGCCAACGCCGTGCGCGCATTCCAGGGGTGCCCGCCCTTGCGCTTGCGTTCGGAACTTCGGCTTGATTACACCCGCTGTGTTGCCGGCTCCCGCAACCGGTAACCGGCAACGGCCAACCGCCACAATCCGCAGATGTACGAGCCGCTACTGCGCGCCGACTTCACCATCTTTGACGAGTACGTGCACCAGCCCCTGCCGCCAGTTCCCGAGCAGTCAGCAGCAGCTGGGGCAGCCAGGCCTGACGCGAAATCTCAGCCTGGGGCCCTACAGATGCTACGAGAGCAGCAGCCAGAGCAGCATCAATCGCAGCAGCAGCACGGGAACATGGACGCAACGTCGGCCTCTGCGCCGTTCGCCTTCCCAATCACGGCGTTCTACGGCACCGAGGACAGGTGCGTCCACGTCATCCGTATCTCCACCACCTCTTGACCAGGAGACTGGGATTCGGTTGTCCGCCTCTTGTTTGAACATGGCGGCATTGCGGCAACTAAGCAACGACTATAGGTATATAGCTACTGCACGGCATAATACCAGACGCGACCGCTCCGTGCGCCTGGCTGGTCTGGGCATCGGCACGCTGCTGCAAACCGACCCTGCCGCCAAAACTTTCACCTTCGCACGCCCACCAGTCCACAACTTCCTTCCCAAGCCCGCCCACACCTGGCACGCACGTGCAACACCCCCATGCGTGTCACCTTCTCACCCCCACACGGCAGACGCGTCACCGGTGCGCTGGTGGCCCCCTGGCGGCGCCTCACCCTCGGCCCCTTCGCCCTGCACCCCGTGCGGGGCAACCACATGTGGCCGCTGAACAACAAGGAAGCCAAAGCGGCTTGGCTGCAGACCGTCGTGCAGGCCTTCGACGCAGTGCTCATAGCACTGTAGATGAAGCGCTGCTGGCAGGGCAAGGCAGGGCGGTGTGGACGCAGCCGTACACCGGTGTACACAGCCGTACGGAGGACGCGACTCTCACAGACATGACAAGGACAAACGGAGCATGTGCTTTAGCGGCCCCCTTACTGCCTCGTTTGGCGATGGGCGTGGAGATGGAGCTGGCCAGAAGGCAGGAGGTAGGAGGCCTCCCATCTGTTCAATGACGTGTGGCTGAAGCCGGCTTACGAAGTAGGTCTGCAGCAGAGTCGGCGTCCCCTGGTCGGCGTCATGGATGGGATTGTGGTATGGCGGCTGGCACTGTACCGTTTGTGGGGTTTCCTGCATCGGAGTTGTTCTCCCCTGGTTGTTCTGCATGGCGTTAAGGGCACGCAGTCGATAGCCTGCTCCAGGAGGGGACCAAGGCGGGGAAGCTGTGCGGAGCCGCGAATGCAAGCAGCAAGAAGCATGCCTGCCATTGCAGCTTTGTAAATGGTCAGCGTCTGATTTAAACGGCCCGCAAGACAGAAGCGCCCTCCACACAGACCGTGTAGCGCGTACACATGCCCCACACACAGCTTCTTGCCTAGATACACCCATAGTGCCACAGAACACGTGCAACACCCCTGTCGTGGCACCCACCCGGGCGCCCGCCCTCCCCAGGAATCACAGCTGTGTCCTGTGCCTGCTTCCTTTTTTCTGGTTTTTTTCCCTGGTCCCTGGGTTTC